>OGRS01001147.1_pt1 | contig 18021 bp, 21 predicted proteins | sample 1553561 | NCBI WGS metagenome assembly OGRS01 (sample SAMEA2580103, study PRJEB22360) | human gut metagenome | biome: human gut; feature: human-associated habitat; material: faeces | place: Denmark | collected 2008/2010
AAAAATTCTTTTCAGCACTTTTTATGTGAGCTATTAAAAAATGCAACAGCCCCTTTTCTTTTAAGCCCACCCAACATAATAAGACAGAGCAGGAAGACCCACCCTTTTATTTTAAAAGATTTAATATAGTTAATTTTTCTAAAATTTCTTCTTCTATTTCTGAAGTTAATCTTTCTAATTTCCTATCATCTTTTAAAACATTGACTAAATTACTATCTAATTCTTTAAAATTAATAAATTGATTCTGTAGTTCAGAACTATAAAAATGTTTCCAACCAAGCCAAGCGTCAGTTCTTGAAAATCTTAAATTTAATAAATCTTTTTCTAAATAGTCATCTTTTTTATTAACTAGATTGCTTCCTGTATTATCTATTATTCTAAAACCATAATACAAGTTTTCATTTACTTCTATTCTTAAATATAGTTTTCCTTTATTCTCTAAATCCTTGATAAAATACATAAGTCCATAATATTTATTATTTTTGCTGCCTGTATAAAATTTGTCAATTAGATTTTTAGAATAGTGATGGTTCGGAGATTCAAGCTTTTTCTCTAATTGAAGATTTAAAGAATTATTTAATTTTTCTTCTAATTTCTCCCAAAACTTTAATTGTAAGTCTTGCTTTATTTTTACTAAAACATCTGTCAATTTATATGCCATATCTAAATAATCTTTATTGGATAAAATTATATTTTTCATTTCTTCAGTCATTGTTTTTTCTCCTTTACCTGTAATCTTTTTTAAAAGGCTCTCATATTGTACAAGTGTTTCTCTTATAACTGGAACTTGTGCAGCTTCTTTTATACAATCCTCTATCCAAGCTATAATATCATCTTTATAAGATATTATCTTTATATTTTCTTTTACAACATCAGGAAGCCCTTTTATACTGTCCTCGCTTGGTTCTGCTCCTGCTAAAGTTAAATATACAAGTTCTATTTCTTCAGGCTTATAACCTTCCATCAACATAGAATCATAGTATCTTTTTAACTGTTGGTACTGGTCATCAGCATAGATTTTATTCTCTATAACTACAACCTTTTTACTATCCTCTAGGAAAAATTTAAGGATAATATCTATTCTTCCATTATCTTTAACTGAATATTCGGAAAAAATATTTACTCTTTTATAATTAATATTTTCTACTCCTATGATAGGTAGCAGCAGTTCTATAAACTTTCTGCCGTGGTTCTTATCCTTTAAAAGTTCTGTTATAAACTTTGAATGAAGATTAACTTCATCATATTCATTTCTTAAGATAGAAAAAATATTAAAGGTTTCCTTGGTTGAATTAATTATTTTGTATTTCCTACTAATTAAACTTAAATTCTCTAAAAAAATCTTATAATTTTCCATTGCTGTCCTCCATATTTTTTTATTTTTCTATCCCTTTTATATAGTATACCATAAATTCAATTTTTTAAATGAATCATAGTAAAAGAAAAAGGAGATAAAATCTTATCTCCTTTAACGATACTTTTATAAATTTTCAGCGATTTTTTGTTCTATCCCTAGTTCTTTATTTAAAAGTCCTTTATCAACCATCTTTTTAAAAATCTCAAAGACGACCTGACAATCATATAAGCTGCCGTGAAGCTTCCTAAAATCAAAGTCAACTCCATAAAATTTAGCTGTTTCATATAGACTTGGATATTTATAAGGGGAATAATCAGAAGGTGTAGGATATTCAAATTCTGCTTTTACTTCAAAAATATTTAAAATCATTGTACATATCATATCAAATTCTTCAATTTTCTTTTCAGTTCTTCCATCAAGCATAAACTTAGAATCAAAGTACTCTATATTATGTCCTACAAAAATATCTGCTCCCTTTATATAGTTATCCCAGTCTTTATCATCTATAAAAAATTCTGCATACTCTACATCTCTTCTTTTTAAATCAATGTTTTCCTTATCTAAAGAGTTGACCTGAATAGCACTCCTATTATACCAATTTTCTTTTGGATAATAATACCTGTCAAATTCAGAAATCACTTCACTTTTTTTAGTTTCTGTGTCAAAAGTAAATTTTATGGCACTTGCTGATAAAACACTAAATTCTTCACTATCTAATCCATTTGTTTCACAATCTATAATTATAATAGTTTTCTTTGCCATAGCCCTTCTCCCTTATAAAAAAAGTTAAGGATTATTTTTTTCCTTAACTTTTAAGTATATATTTAATCTTCAAAAAATATTTCTTTACTTACACTTACTAAATCCCATTGTTCTTCTGTAACTTCTCTATATTCATCATAAGTTTCAGGCTTTTTAGATATATAATCCTCAAAAAGCTCTTTAGGTCTATTTTCATTACCTCCATCATATAATAAGCACATAGGTTCATATCTATTCATTTCTTTATTATGAATTACAAAATATCTAATCATTATATCCCTCCACTTATATTAAATAAAAGTTCTTATTATTTTTCCAATAAAGATTTTATCTCAAAAAGTAGCTTATTTAATTTATCTTTTTCCTTTTGATTCAAATTATCATATTTTTCTTTTATTTGAGTTTGAAGGAATGTTAGTTCTTCCATTTCAAAAACAAGCTCTTCTTTTGGAGAATCTTCAATTAATAATGGCTCTACTTTTTTGTTTATTATATCAACAGCTGCTTGGTATTCTATTCCTTCTACATCTATTTTCTCTAATAATTCTTGTTCCTTATATAATTTTTCAACAGCTTTTACAGGCATTATTGATATTATATGTTTAGTGGAATTATTACTAGCTTTTTTATATAATTCATATCTTTTTCTATATCTCAAAGCTGTATCTTGTTTATAACCTGACACAAGTAAAAATCTAGTATATAATCCATCTTTTCCTTGACCTGCTAATTTTTCAAAAACTTCTGTAAGTTCTTTTCCTATAATTATATTACCTGCTCCATTTATTTTTAAAAGCTCTAGTGTCTTTTTATTTAAAAACTCTATAAGGTTTTTATCATCTGTTAAGTCATTATATAAATCTGTAGGTATTTGAAAAATCTTTTCCATATTATTATTAGGTAGTATTAAAGATTTTTCTTGATTTTCTACCATAGCTTTTTCTTCTGTTTCTTTTTTTCTAGCTGCTAATTTTGCTTTAAATAATTCTTGGGTTCTATTATTTGCTTTTGCCATTATTGTCCTGCCTTCCTTCTTTAATAACTAAGTCGCACAATGCAATTTATTTTTTACTTTCTCGCACGGTGCGAGAAAGTTTTACATATTTAGTATAACATCTAATAAAGATTCTTGAGCTGCTGTAAGTATTTTAGCTCTGCTTTCCCAAATAGTTTTTCCCTTTCTTGCTAGAGTTTCTACTTGTGAAAGTTCTTTAATAGGTTCAGGAAATACTATATCTGTTCCCTCTATAGCTTCTTTAATTTCTTTTAAAATTCCCTTTTGGGTTGCTGTTGGTCTATATTTATTAACTATGATAGAATGTATCTTCTCTACTCCTGTTTCTCTTATAACATTTAATGCCCCTTTAAGTGTTGGATTATCACAGAACATAGGAATAATAACTTTATCTGAACAAGCGACGAATGTACTATCTATCTTCATTGTTGGAATACTATCTATTAAAACATAATCATATTCTTCTTGCATTTTTTTTATAAAATCAGGTAATCTTTCTAAAAATCTATCTGTAAAAAGAGAACTTTTTGTAGGAATAAAATAAAGATTAGTTCTTAGCTTCACTGTTTCAACCTTATCATTCATTACACAATATCTCAAATCTTTTTTAAAATCTATTTTATCAACTTCTTCATCAGATAATGTATAATCTAATATATTGTTTTGTGAATCTGATGTAAGTAATAGCACTTTTTTATCCTGCATAGCAAGTCCATATCCTAATTGGACAGTTAAAAAAGTTTTTCCTATTCCACCTTTGTTGACTTTGATACTAAAAACTTTTCCCATCTCTTTTTTACTCCTTTCTATTATAAATTTATCATCTACTGCTGTAACTTCTACTTCATTATTTTCTGAAGTAAGTCTCATTGCTTTTATAACTGCTGAAGGAATATTTAATCTAGTTGTTAAGTAATCCTTATCTTTATAAACTCTTACAAAATTTAACTCTATATTCTTTTCTACAATGCTTTTATCTTTTGATTTAACAGGATTTTTAAAAGTTCCCTTTTGAATTGTTATTTTATTATTCTTAAAGGAAAATTTTAAATTGTTTTCAGTTGCTGATATACCTAAAACTTCCATCATTTCCCTATCAATATTCAAAACTGCACTACTTATAACATTAGGATTTTCTTTTTTGTAAAAAATACCTATTCTTTTTTTCATTATACCACCCTTCCAAAAATCAGGTAAATTTTAATCATTCGCATTTAATTTATTTTCTTGTTCTAATATATTATACTCTTTTTTCAGTTCTAATAATAATTCTTCTTCACTTGGTAAATAAAGCATATACTTTGAAGCAAATATTTGTTTTTCTCCTTTAGGTAAAGTATACTTTACTATTGAATCACTTTTATCTGCACAAAGAACTATTCCAATAGGAGGATTATCTCCCTCATTCATCATTTCTTCTTGAAAATAATGAACATACATTTGCATTTGACCTAAATCCTGATGAGTTAAATCTCCAAGTTTTAAATCAATAAGAACAAAACATTTTAAAATGTAGTTATAAAAAACTAAATCTATATAGAAATGTCTTCCATCAAAAGTTATTCTTTTTTGTCTAGCAACAAATGAGAATCCTCTTCCAAGTTCTAATAAAAATTTTTGTAAATGATTTATAAGAGATTGTTCTAAGTTTTTCTCTAAAAAATCTATATTCTCAGGTAATCCTAAAAATTCTAAAACATAAGGGTCTTTTATTATATCTTCAGGTCTATTTTTTTTAGGTTCTAGCTTATATATCTCTTGAGAAACCTTTTCTTTATTTTTACTTGATAAGATTCTCTCATAAAAAAGTGTTGTTATCTGTCTCTCAAGCTGCCTTGTACTCCAATTAGACTTTATAGCTTCTTCAATATAAAAGTTTCTAGCATTTTCATTCTCTACTCTCATAAGAAGTCTATAATGTGTCCAACTTAATTGGTCACTCAGTGCGTGACTTTTTGGAAAAGTTAAATAAAACTGTCTCATATATTTTAAATTTGTGAGAGTAAAACCTTTTCCAAACTCTTTAGTCATCTCTTTAGAAAGATTTTTTAGAAGTGCTGCTCCATATTCAGCTTTTTCATTACCACTTTGTTTTTCTACTATTATTCTTCCTATATTCCAATAAGCTTCTACCATAGCATTATTAGCAGTTTTATAAATTTTATTTCTAGCTTCCTGAAGTATTTTTTTTACTTCTTCAAAAATAACTTTTTCTTGAATTTCTAATGTCATTTTCAACCTCTTAGTTTTCGTATTCTTAAATATTATTGTTGTTTTTTTTCTATCTTTATGATACAATTAATATGCGGAGGGGGTATATCGTAAGGTAGCCCTTTTTTATTTACTTCTTATATAAAGAAAGGTTCTTATTTCTAAGAACCTTTTTATTTTATCCTTTTGCTGCTAGATTATTTATTAGAAACTAATTCAAAGAAATCTTTATAATGTTTTTCTGTTTTGAATTGGTGTTCAAAGATAACTTCTCCTTTTCTTTTAATAACCACAGTAACACTTCCATCTAAATTGTAATGTAATTTCATATTTCTTACCTCCATAATATTAATATTTTTAAGGAGCTAAATACATTACCTTTGCGGAGGGGATATATTATAGTTCCTTTTTATATTATAATTATATTATAAATTCTCTAAAAAGTCAATACAAAAATTATTTTTTTGATTGACTTTTTAGAGGGTTACTACTTATTATTTTAATTTAAAGGTATTAATAAATATTACTTTAAAAATATACTAAAAATAAAATTATCTTTTTAAACCTGTTTTTTCATAAAATCTGTCTTTCCACCCTATTCCTTTTAAACCTTCTTCAACAGCTATTTTTAAAAATTTAGGATTATCTAAAAAATATTTAGTTGCAACCAATTCAAGTTCACTTAATTTTTTATCTCTTTTTAGTATTATTTTTTTTTCAATATAAGAAGTTTTAGTTTTTACACCGTGTTTAAATCTTAACTCAAAAATTTTTGTCATTAATTCTATATAATTAACATAATAATCTATTTTTCCTTCTTCATTTAGGTCTAATCCCATTTTTATATTTGCATAAATAATAGATAATCCTTTTTCTAATATTTCTTCTTGTGTCATTATTTCTCCTATTCAAGATTTAATAAAAAAATCATATCATTGATTTTATTTTTTTTGTTAGTGATTATTTGATATTGATTAGTGCAGAAATCCTGCTCACAAGTGAGCAAGTTTTCCGCTCACAAGTGAGTGGCTTTTCTGCTCACTGTAAATTAAATTTTTTAGTGAACGATACAGTGATGTAATTTCCGCTCACTATGCGTTCACTTAGATATTTATTAAGTTTATAAATATTAAAAAATTTTTATAGATAGTCATATTTTTAGTTCACTTTCGTTCACTAAAGTTAAAATTTTTTATAAATTCGTTCACTAAATTAATTTTTTTCGTTCACTAAATTAGTAAAAATCGTTCACTAAATTAATTTTAATAAAATCTTGCTCACAGTCGTTCACTTAGATATTTATTAGTTTTAAATGAATAAATTGATAAAAAACTTTAAGGGAATGATTCTCTTATTTTTTTAGATTTTATATAATTTTTGATTTGTGCCGTTCACTTCCGCTCACTAAAATGGAAAGCCTGATTTTAAAAGAAAAGGCAGCCTTGGTAAGCTGCCTTTAAAATTTAATATTGATGATTTTTCTAGTATAATATCACTCACACTTCGTTCACTTAGATATTTATTATAGTTATAGAAGTGAAAGTTAAATTTTATGTTTGCTCACATATTTGTTCACTAAATTTTTTATAAATTATCTTTTCGCTCACACCTCGTTCACTTAGATATTTATTGATATTATAACTAACTAGCTTCTTCTAAGTGTTTTTTTAAGATTTTGATAATGTAAGGTCTTATTGTTGAAGAAAATAGAATAGGATTTTTTTTCATTTCATTTAAAAAAGTTAAACTTATTTTTTCTGATGAAGCACATAGCTCCATAGCTTCCTTTTCTATTCTAACTTTTTCTTCAAAAGAATATTGCTCATATTTACTCATTAACTTATCATCATCTTCATTAGGTGTAAAGATGTCATTTTTTACTTCTTTGATTGAATTATAAGAAATAGATTTAGTATCTTTTTTAGTTTCTGATTTTTTTTCTTTCGACTTCTTTTCTTTTGAAGAAGTTTTAGATATAACCTGTCTTTCTCCTTTAGCAATTTTACTAGAGAATAATGCTCCAATGTTTTTTACTTCAGGAGTTGCCTTGATATTTTCATAAGTTTCTTTTAAATAAAGAATTACATCATTATCACTCATTTTTTCTCTAAGTTTTTTTACAGCCTGTTGATTTTTATAAGTGTATGAAATATCAAATTTTTTAAATAGTTCTTCAAAATCTTTTTCATCAAAGACAATTTCAGGAACTATAGCGTCTTCCTCTTCAGGTTCTTCTTTTGGTTCTTCTTCCAAGAAGCCTTTAAAATCAGCTATTTTATTTATAAGAACATCTTTTGTATCTTTTCCTGAGTAACTTATATTTAATTCTTTACACATAATTCTTAAATTTTTGAATGTCATATTCTTTAAGTCCTGAACTGAAGAAGCTTCAGATTTAGGATTAACTGGTATGATACCTTGTGCAGGAGTTCCACCTTGAAGAATTTTTTCTTTTTCTTCTAATATCTTTTCTATTATTTCTAACTTAGTATTTTTACCTGAATAAGATACTTTAAATTTCTTGCAGATAAATCTTAAATCTTTAAAAGTTAGATTTGATAAAGTAGCTTCAGATACATTCAAAAGATTTGATATATCTTCCTGCTCCTTATTTTCAAAAATGATTCTCTCATAAGAAAGTTCCATAGCAGTTTTATTAAGATTCATTATATCATTAATTTTTTGAAGGTTTATTTTGTAGTAAGTTTTAAGTGGAATACCTTCTCTTTTTATGAATACAAGTTCTTTTTCAACTGCTGTGTTTTTAAGTTTTGATACTTGTGAGCTTGTAAGCCCTGTCATAAGCATTATATCCATATCTGTAGCATAGAAATAACCATCTTGGGTAAGTTCTCCATTGTATTTATGATATTTTTCCTTATCAAGCAAGAATACAATGAAAGCTCCAAGTACAAGACCACAATAAGAGTTAAGCTTTCTGTTTAATATGAAGTAAGAATCTTGGGTAAGTAAATCATAAATGCGTTCGTTTTTCTCGTGATTAGATTTAATCATACCGCTCCCCTCCTTACTTCAGGGATTTTTTGCACCATAGATTCCTCCATAAAAAGTAGTCCTATAATACTAACAAATATTAATATATTATTTATTTTATCGGACATTAAGCCCTAATAAAAAAATAAAACCAACTTATTTAGGAGTTGATTTTTTATTTTTTCTATGGTAATATATAGATGTAAATTAATTAAATTTACTCAAATAAAAAAACAACTAATGATTTATTCGTTAGTATTAGTAAAAAAAGTTTCTTGGTTGCCGCCGTGGGAACTTTTTTTATTTACTTTTTTCTTTTTAATTTATTTTATTGCTTATAATAATGATACTTGTTTTCATTTGAAAAGTCAATCAAAATTTTAAAAATATATTTGATTTTATAAATTTTGGCGGCATATAAAAAAAGAGACTCTAAAATCAAGCGACACTTTTCGTATCACCTAAATTTTAGAATCTCGTAATCCCAGTTTCCGATTCTAGTTATTCACAGTGGCAAGTTACAATCACTTACCTCACCTTATTCCAACTTAGAAGTAGTATCACAGTTATCGACTCTATCTGGAGGTTAGTTAAGATCATCTAACTCACATTAACTTATAAATCTTTATTTATTCATGTTTAATTTTTCCATATAATTATCAATAGTTATTTTTTCATCTTTTGAAGCAAATAAATTTAGTGCTTTTTTCATTTGAGGTATATCAAACCCTTTAATTAGATTTATAACACTATCTATAATTTCATCACTTTTTTCTTCTGGACCTTGATTATCATTTAAGATATCTCTTAATAGTTTCATATCCATATTATCTAGCGATTCAACTACAGATTCATATTCATATGATACTCCAGAGAAAAATAGTTTCATTCCTAATTGCTCTATATCTGTTAGTTTTTCTCCTTTTTGTCTTTCAAATTCAGCTAAATAACTATCCAAATATGTTGTTGCTAACATTGATTTTACTGCTTCTACTACTGAATCCATTATAATCTCCTAAAATCTATAATTCATTCCTACTTGGAACATATTTTCATCATCGAATAAATATTTATATTCTCCATATATTCCAAAAGAATCATTTTTTTGTATTTCTAATCTTAAAGATAGATCTTTTCTTGTATCATTTTCATTATCAGCAAGTTTTAATGTATCAGCAGAAATGTTTCTTAGCTTAACATCAGTACCATCATAAGGATTTGCAAATTCATGGTAGACATTTGCTCCTGCTTTTAATGTTACCTTATAATTATTATAATACAAATCTTTTCCAATTTCAAGCCCATAATTTCCATCTTCTTTTATAGAATCTTGCATTAAATATGTGAAGTTAGCTTCTACTTTTGGTTTAAAGAAGAAATAATCAGTATCAAATTTATATGAAGCTATATTTTGAACTCCAATCCACTTATTATCTAAATCTCCTTTAGAATGTCCTTCAACATCTACAAATCTTATATCTCTTTCAACTTCTCCTGAACTAACACCAGCAAATAAGTTATTAGTTAAGCTAAAGTTATTTTTGTTATATGTATGGTAGATATTTCCTTGGAAGAATGTATTTTCTCTCTTAGCATTGTTCATATCATATTTACTTTCAAGAGTTCCAACATTAGCTATTGCTCCTATTCTTTGAGTTTCTGATAATGCTTTATCAGCTCCAAAGAATACTGCTTTAACATCTTCATCATATCCTGAAAGATTTGAAGATTTAGTATCTATATTTTTATAATCAAGTCCTCCAATAACTCTTAAATCTTTAGTTGTATTAATATTGAAGATATTATCTACCATAACTTGTTTATTGAAATTAATCATATCTATTGTTTGTCTTGTCATACTTGGATATACATCATTTCCAAATAAGTTATTTGTAGCTTTGTTAAAATCTTTGTTGTTATCTATAGCTTTTAGGTTATTGAATATCTCTTGTCTTAAAACATCTCCATCTACATAATTATTTTTAAGATAATTAGCTATTGTATTATTTTGAACTATTTCATTGAAGTTCTTTCTATCTAGTGTTTTATTCTCTGAATTATAATTATACATTACAGAGTTAGATTTAATTTCTCCATTATATTCTTTTATAGAGATATTATCTGTATTTTCTTTTATGTTATCAGAATAGTTATCTTTTATATAATCTCCAGTAAGGTAAATATCTCCATTAACTTTATCAGCTTCAAGTTTTCCATTAACTCCTTGGATAAATTTACCATTTTCAGAAGATATTACTAACTCTTCTGGTTTTGTTTATATTCCTGTAACAGTTCCATAGTTTTCTATATTACCTTTCATAGAAATAATTTCTGTTCCATGAATAGCATCATAATTCCTTTTCCAATAGCATACATAGAAATTATTTTATCTTCTATATCAGAAATATCTTTTTGACGTTTTTTTACAATTTGTGGTTCAAAAGTTCCTTCTTTGTCTTGGGAAACTTTGATTTCAGTATCAGCATATTTACTAAGAATAGTTTTTCTTTTTCTACCATTACGAGCATTAGTAGATTCAGAATGTTCATAAGGATCATACCCAAGATGTTGAGTCATTTCAGCTTCAAGCATTTCTTGAATAGTTCCAGCAAGTAGATCTTTTAAAGCATCTTGTATATCTTCAGCAGTCTTAATATCACTAAAGCATTAATGATATGTTTTCCCTTCAGTAAGATTAATTCCGTTTCTTCTTTTTCTTTCCATAAAAATAGCTTCCTATGAATTTAATTTTATCATAGAAAGATATTTAAAGCATTTATTATTTTAATTTACAGACTTTTCTTCACACCGGGGAGTGCGGACAATTTCTTGGACAATATTTTTTATATTAATCCAAGACTTTGTCTATACTCCTCAGGACTTTTAAAGCCTAAAGATATTTTTATTCTTTTGCTATTATACCACATTAAATAATCATTTAATATAATTTTAAAGTTTTCTAAGCTAACATTTGACCATTCTCTAGAATAAAACATCTCATTTTTTATTCTACCAAAAAAGCCTTCACAAGCTGAATTATCAGGTGAACACCCTTTCTTAGACATAGAACGAGATATTTTAGCCTCTTTTAACAAATTTATCCACTCTTTCCATCTATAATGACATCCTCTGTCTGTATGAAGTATAGGAGTTTCATTTTCTTTTAATTGAGATATTGCATTTTTTAACATATCATTTACTAGTTTAGAATTAGGAACTTCCCCTATTTCCCAAGAAACTATCTTTCCATCAAAACAGTCTATAATTGGTGACAAATATATTTTACCTGCTGGAATAGCAAATTCACTTATGTCTGTTAACCATTTTTCATTTGGTTTACCTGCTTGAAAGTTTCTATTTATTAAATTAGGAACTTCTGGAGAAATTTCTCCTTTATATGAGTTATACTTTCTATATTTTTTTACTTTTATTACTAAACTTTCTGCTTTCATAATTCTGCGGATTATTTTTTCTGAAACTTTTATCCCTTCTCTTTTTAATAGCGCGTGAATCCTTCTATATCCAAAACAACATCTATTTTGTTTAAAAATTTCTTTTATTTGCTTTTTTAAATGAACATATTTATCTGTATAATGATTTTTTTTATGATAATAGTAGCTGCTTTTAGGTAGTTCTAACATCTTAAGAAGCAAAGGTAATGAATATTTATTTTTTAAGGTATCAATCATCATTACCTTCTCTTTGTTTGTCAATTTTTTTAGATTGATACCTTGGTCTTTTTTTAAAACATCAATAGTTTCTTTTAAAATATCTATTTCAAGCTGCATAGAAAATATTTTTTCTTTTAATGATTCTAATTCAGAAAAAGATGATTCTTTTCCTTCTAAAAGTTTTTCTCTTTTAATATTATCTTTCCTATTCATTAATGCTATTTTTCCTTTCAAAAGATATATTTTTTTCCACTGATAAATACTAGCTCTAGAATATCCTATATCTTCTGACACATATTTTACACTTTCTCCTAATTCAAAGCAACGCTTAATAGCATCTAGTTTAGTTTTAATAGGAGGATTTCTAGGATGATAGCTAGAGTTAATGATGATTGGAAGCTTTTTTCTTTCCTTTTGGGTAACATTTTCTTTTTTATCCACTTATAGAGATTTTCTCTTGTAGGATATCCTAAGATATGGACAGTTTGAGAAACAGACTTACATTGTTGATAAAGCTCCAATGCTTTTTTAATTTGCTCTTTAGAATAGCTCATTTAAACACTCCTAACTAGTCCAAGAAATTGTCCGCACTCCCAAGATAGTACAGTATATTCAGGACAAAGTGGTGGCTTTTATTTAAATGAACTTGAAGGACTTTGTATGAAAGTAAAAGAACTAAAAAATATTAGAATAAATGGCTTAACTTCTTTTCCTTGTTATTTATATGATAAAAGTATGAATAAGGTTAAACCTACAAAAAATATCGAAACTATAAAAAAAGCACAAAATATTTTAAAAAAATATGGAATAGAAGTAGAACAGATTAATATTCCTTCAGTAACAAGTTTAGCTAATATAGAGAATATAAAAAAAAATGGTGGAACCCATGGAGAACCAGGACATGCATTAACAGGAACTACACCATTTAATGCATATAATAGTGAGGGAGAAAAACCAGCAATTTTATATCTTTCAGAAGTTTCACATAATTTAAATGGAAAAGGTTATTTTTATGGAGGAGGACATTATAGGCGTTCTGGAATAGAAAGTGTTTTAGTAGGTAATAAATTAGAATCTATGAAAAAAATAAAAGTAACTCCCCCAACAGTTGAAAGTATAGATTATTATTTTGAACTTAATGAAGAAGCAAATGTTGGAGATACAGTTTTAGGAGCATTTAGAACACAAATATTTGTAACGAGAAGTGATGTAGCATTAATAGGTGGATTAAAAGAAAATAAACCATATATAATAGGAATATATGATAGTTTGGGAAGGGAGAAATAAATGGGAAGATTTATAGTTCTTGTTTTGGATAGCTTTGGAATTGGTGAGATGGAGGATGTAAAGATAACAAGACCACAAGATATAGGATCAAATACCTATAAAAGTGTCATTTCTAAGAATAAAGGGATAACTATTCCTAATTTACAAAAATTAGGAATAGCAAATGCAGCTAATTTAGAAGTTGATGATATAAAATTTTCAAATATAGCTATTTTTGGAAAAAGTAAATTGAAACATTTTGGATGTGATACATTTTATGGACATCAAGAGTTAATGGGAACAGAACCAAAAGAACCTATAAATGAACCTTTTTTTAAAAATATAGATAAAGTTGAAGAAAAATTATTACTTGAAGGTCATAAAGTAGAAAGATATGGAACTGAACAAAAAATATTAATTGTAGATAATTGTTTAAGTATAGGAGACAATTTAGAAGCTGATTTAGGACAAGTATATAATATAACAGGAACTTTTGATAAAATTAGTTTTGATAATCTTTTAAAAATAGGAAAAATAGTTAGGACAATTGTAAAGGTTCCTAGAGTAATAACTTTTGGTGGAGAAGATGTAACTTTGGATGATATAAAAAATGCATATGAATGTAAAAATAATCTCTATGCAGGAGTTAATGCCCCAAAATCAAGAGTTTATAATAAAGGATATCAAGTTCAACATTTAGGTTATGGAGTAAAAACTGAAGTACAACTACCTAATATTCTAGGTAGAGATATAAAGACTACTCTAATTGGAAAAGTAGCTGATATTGTTGAAAATAAATATGGTAAGTCAATTTTTGCAGTGGATAGTGAGTTAGTTATGAATAAACTTATAGAAGAAATTAAAAATAATAAAACTATTTTTATATGTGCAAATATACAAGAAACAGATTTAGCAGGACATCAAGAAAATGCAAAAAAATATGCTGAAAAATTAGAGATTGTTGACAAGAAATTGGATGAATTATTACCTTTATTAAATGAAGAAGATATTTTAATAATTACAGCTGATCATGGAAATGATCCAGAAATAAAACATTCACATCATACAAGAGAAAATGTACCTATTTTAGTTTATAGAAAAAATACTATTAAATTAAAGGATATAGGAACAAGAGAAAGTTTAGCAGATATAGGACAAACAGTAGCAGAATATTTTAAAAAAGAATTACCAGAAAATGGGAGCTCATTTTTAAAAAAAATATTATAAAAGAGTGTAAATAATTTTGTATTTTGAGTGTGTGAAGAAAAGTCTGTAAATTAAAATAATAAATGCTTTAAATAGCTTTCTATGATAAAATTAAATTCATAGGAGGCTATTTTTATGGAAAGAAAAAATGGAATTAATCTTACTGAAGGAAAAAGAAATATCATCAATGCTTTAATTAATGAATACAATATTAAAACTGCTGAAGATATACAAGATGCTTTAAAAGATTTACTTGTTGGAACTATTCAAGAAATGCTTGAAGCTGAAATGACTCAACATCTCGGATATGATCCTTATGAACGTTCTGAGTCTACTAATGCTCGTAATGGCAGAAAAAGAAAAATCATTCTTAGTAAATATGGTGATACTGAAATTGAAGTCCCTCAAGATAGGGAAGAAACTTTTGAACCACAAATTGTAAAAAAACGTCAAAAAGATATTTCTGATATAGAAGATAAGATAATTTCTATGTATGCTAAAGGAATGACTACACGCCAAATTTCTGAGCAAGTTGAAGATATTTACGGCTTTGAAGTAAGTGAAGGGCTAGTTTCTAATATTACTGATAAATTACTTCCTAAAATTGAAGAATGGCAACAAAGACCGCTTTCTAGCATTTATCCAATTGTATTTGTTGATGCGATTCATTTTTCAGTGAGAGATAATGGAATTATTAAGAAAAAAGCTGCATATATAATTCTTGGCATTAATGAAGAAGGAAAAAAGATGTTTTAACTATTGAAATAGGAGAAAATTAAAGTAGTAAATATTGGCTAGGAGTATTTAATAACTTAAAAAATAGAGGAGTTAAAGATATTTTAATTCTTTGTGCAGATGGATTATCTGGAATGAAAGAAGCTATCTCTGTAGTTTTCCCGAAGACTGAATACCAACGTTGTATAGTACATCAAGTACGTAACACTTTAAAATATGTTAATTACAAAGATAAAAAGGAATTTGCAGAAGATTTGAAGAGTATTTATCAAGCTCCATCAGAACAAATAGCACTTAAAAACTTAGAAGAAGTTACGGAAAAATGGGAAAAAGTATATCCAAATTCAATGAAAAGTTGGAGTAAAAACTGGGATGCAATAAGTCCAATTTTCAAATTTTCAATGGAGGTAAGAAAAGTAATTTATACAACTAATGCTATAGAAAGTTTAAATAGTGTATATCGTCGTTTAAATAGCCAAAGAAGTGTTTTTCCAAGCGATACATCACTACTAAAGGCTTTGTATTTAGCAACTTTTGAAGCGACTAAAAAATGGACATCAGCATTAAGAAATTGGGGAAAAATTTATGGAGAGCTTCAAATAATGTTTGAAGAGCGTTTATCTTAAAAATTGAATTCATATGAAAAGAACACTTTCTTAAGAGAGTGCCCTTGACATAGAAAAAAATATCTAGTATATTAAATTAATTAGTGATTATTACTAAACTGTTAAATAAATAAATTTTATCATAGAAAGTACTAATTACAGAAATAAGTTCACACTCTCCTCTCCACTCTCATTTAAACGAAAGCTTTTTAAATATTATATTTCTTTTTTAAATATATTTTTTGCTTTTGGGAGATACAAGAACATGTTTCTATTTCGTCTTTTAATTCTTCTAAATAATTATTATAATCTAAATCTTCTTTATTTAAATTTTCGATTATAGTTAAACTTTCTATTAAATATAAAGCTTTTTCTTCTTTATTTTCTATAAATTTATTTAGCCACTCTTCTTCAAATATAACTTTTTTTAGTAATCTTTTTTCTTTATCGTAATGATGTTTAAGAGAAATTAAATTTCCAATAAGTTTAGAATAGCCATAATTTAGAAGATTATGATATCTATTTTTTCTTTTCTTTCTAAAGACAGTTCTTCTATAATATTTTGGCATATTGATAGAACTGATAACTTTTCTTTTTTGGTTGGTAAGAGGTCCTGAATACTGAACAAAATCAAAATATATATTTCTTTTAATCTTCTTTCCCATAATTCCTTTTCTCCTTTTTTAAGAAAAAGCTAGAAATCAGCTCTCTTTAAAATAGCTTTAAGTTAATTTCTACATTTCCCATTGTTTATCTTTATTATTAATTTTATTTTCCCAACCATTAGTTTTTTTGTTTATTTTTTCTTTAAATTCTTCTAAATTAATTAATTCTTGTGTTTTATTTATTAATAATTTTGAAAAAAATGAATGTAAATATTTAAAGTCAGGAAATATTCCAAGAATTATATCAAAAAAGAGAATTACTTTACAAAATATCTAGTGATTTTAGCATAAAAATTGATATTAACAGCAATATGTATGACACTGCTGAAAAAATAAAAAAAGCCTATATCGAAAGTTAAAATAAAGGGAGTGATATTATGTACAATGAAAGTAGAGTAGTGGGAAAAATAGCTTTTATTACAGGAGCAACTAGTGGAATAGGAAAATCTTGTGCTATATCTTTAGCTAAATTAGGAATGAATGTCATTATCACTGGAAGAAGAGAGCATCTTTTAAATGAATTAAAAAATGAATTGGAAAAAAATTATTCTGTTAAAGTTTTACCACTTCAACTAGATGTAAGAAATGCTCAAGAAGTAGCTGAAAAAATAGCTAATCTTCCTACTGAATGGAAAGATATTGATATACTTATCAATAATGCTGGATTAGCATATGGGTTAGATAAGCTTTATTTAAATTCATCAGAAGATATTTCTACTGTCATAGATACAAATATAAAAGGGCTTCTTTATGTTACTAATGCTATAGTTCCACATATGATAGAAAGAGATGTTCCTACAACTATTATCAATATGGGTTCAGTTGCTGGAGACGCAGCTTATGCTGGTGGAGCTGTTTATTGTGCTACTAAAGCAGCTGTAAAAATATTATCAGATGGACTTAGAATTGATTTAGTTGATACTAAGATAAAAGTAACTGATGTAAAACCTGGACTTGTTGAAACAGATTTCAGTTTAGTTAGATTTAAAGGAGACGTAGAAAGAGCTAAAAAAGTTTATCAAGGAATAGAACCTCTTACTCCTGATGATATAGCTGAAACTGTAGCTTATATTGCTAATTTACCAGCCAATGTACATGTAGCTGAAATTACACTTGTTTGTAATAATCAAGCTGATGGTAGAACAATATATAAAAAATAATAGGAGAATATAATGGAAAAATACTTGATTAGTAAAACTGAAAAAGAGAAATATTTAAAAGATTATCCTGTTCTTGAGTGTGAACACTCTATTGGAATAGATTACAATGGATATATATCTATTAAATGTAAAAAAATAACTGGTACTTGTACTTATAAAAATTCTTCTAAAAACGAATATCATAATTGTAAACTCTTAAAAGATTAAAAAAATTAGGAGCTGTTAACAAATTGTTACAGCTCCTTTTTTTATCTTTTTAATACTGACTTCCAAGGTGTTTTTGTCACAATATAATAAAATAAAAAACCAGCTATATAGTTAGATACAAGATTTCCCCAGAAAACAGAATCTACTCCTAGCCATCTTTTTGTTAT
>OGRS01001162.1_pt1 | contig 17779 bp, 14 predicted proteins | sample 1553561 | NCBI WGS metagenome assembly OGRS01 (sample SAMEA2580103, study PRJEB22360) | human gut metagenome | biome: human gut; feature: human-associated habitat; material: faeces | place: Denmark | collected 2008/2010
TTAGTGGCACACTTTTCATATTTTTAAATATAAATAATTAATATATCTAAAGTTAGGAATGTGCCAAAAGAAATATTAAATGGCACATTATTTTTTATATCCTTATGTTTTATGAGATTAAGAAAAGTGGCTTTGGCAACACTTTTAGCACAACTAGGCACATAAAAAAATATCCTTTATCAAAGAAATAAAGGATATAATCTATATTATATATTTACTTTTTAGAAAAATTTAGATATTACCATTTTTGCAAGGGTAATTGATGTAACTATTACGAAGAAAGGTTTAACGAATTTACCACCTTTGCTTATAGCAAGTTTAGCTCCACAATGTCCTCCAAAGAACATGACAGCCCCAAATATTAAAGCATAAGTATACTCAATATTTCCATAATAGATAAACATAATAAGACTTGCAAAGTTTCCTACTAAGTTTAAAACTTTGGCATTTCCAGTAGAGATAACAAAGTCCATTCCATATATTTTTATAAAAGCAAATAAAAGGAAAGAACCAGTTCCTGGACCAAAGAAACCATTATAAAATCCGATAACTGTTGACATAATGCAACCAGCAATTATATTTTTTTTGTTAAGCCCTTTGAAATTATCTTCTAAACCGATATTTTTATTGACAACGGTATAGATAAGCATTATAAATAATAAAAATATAATAAGTGGTTCTAATATTTTATCATCTATCAAATTAAGTACATAAACACCTAGACAAGCTCCCAAAAAGTTTAGTGGCACAAGGTATTTAAGCAGTGATGTAGTCATTTTACCAGAGGTAAAAAACTTGATGCAGCTTCCAACAGATGAAATAGTTGAGGCTAGTTTATGACTTCCCATAACAAGATGGATAGGGATTCCGATAGACATAAAAGCAGGTAGACTAATCAGACCTCCACCACCAGCAATAGCATCAACAGCAGCAGCAATAAAACTTAAAACACCAACAAAGATAAAATTTTCCAAAGGCATACCGAACATAATATTTCCTCCTAGTCAAATAAAGATACCCCAATATAATAATAGTTTATAAAAGTCATTTTGTCAATAAAAATACTAAAGAAAAAAGAGAATATATTAAAATATCCTCTTAAAAAATTTTCTTATTAAAAAAGTATTCCTAAATAGTATTTGTAAGAATTTTCTATATGATTTCTAAAAGCCTTTACTGCTTTTTCCTTTTCCCCAGCCAAGATATAATTGATAGTTTCAATATGCTCCCTATTAGATTCCTCTATTCTCTCTTTGCTTTTTTTATCAAAAGAAAGCTTTCTAATTCTCACTAGATGTTCAAAAGTAGTGTTTAGCATATTTTTAACAAAAACATTGTCAACAGAATTAAAAATATAAAGATGGAAATCATTATCAAGCTTATCTCTTTCAGCCTGATTCCAGCTCTCATACTCTTCAAATCTACTTTTGAAAAGTTGCAACTTAACAGAAGAAAGGTTAGCGAATGCAAGTTCTAAGACAGCTGGTTCAAAGTGGATTCTCACTTCAAAAATAGCATTGACCATATTCTCATCTACTTCAGTTACAAAGATACCTTTACGTGGCATATTTGTAACCCAAAGCTCATTCTCAAGCCTTGATAGAGCCTCTCTTACAGGAGTTCTACTTATCTCCAAAAGGTCTCCTAGCTTTTTTTCTTCTAAGTATTCTCCGGGAGAAAACTCAAGATTTATAATTTTATCTTTTATAATACTGTAAGCTTTTTCTTTCAAATTAACATAATTCCCCATAAAAAACCTCTTTTCATTCTACAAATAGTCTATTTATAGTATACTCTTTTCAACAAAAAATATCAAATGATTTATAAAAAAAACCTTTTAATCGTTAAGACTAAAAGGTTTAGTAGTTTATTAATGGCTGGGATGGCTGGATTCGAACCAACGCATAACGGAGTCAAAGTCCGTTGCCTTACCGCTTGGCGACATCCCAACTTATTTGGACTCGTTAATTATACCAAATAAAATAATAGTTGTCAATTAAAAAATATTTTTTTGTTAAAAAGTATTGATATTCAACTATTTATTTTGAGTTTTTGCTATTAATTTAGCAACTATTTCTTCTAAAGCGTCGTGAGCGGCATTTTTTTCACCAGAACCTATATAAGGATTTCCAGAGTCACCAGCAGTAACGATAGCAGGATTCATAGGAACTTTTCCTAAGAAATCTACACCTAAATCATTAGCAGCTTTTTCTCCTCCACCAGTTTTAAATATGTCGATTCTTTCTCCACAGTGTGGGCATACAAATCCACTCATATTTTCTACTATACCAAGGATTGGTAAGTTGATAAGTTTTGAGAATTTAATAGATTTTCTTGAGTCAAGAATAGATACATCTTGAGGAGTAGTAACAATAACACTTCCGTCAGCTTTTCCAATAGATTGAGCAATTGTTAAAGGTTCGTCTCCTGTTCCAGGTGGTAAGTCAACTACAAGGTAGTCAAGTTCTCCCCATTGAACATCTCCTAAAAATTGGTGTATTGCTCCTATTTTTGCAGGTCCTCTCCAGATGATAGGGTCATCAGAAGAACCTAAGAAGAAACTTAGAGAAACTACTTTTAATTTTCCATCTAATAATTCTAGTGGTTTGAAAGTAGCTGCTTTATATCCTTCTTTTCCTAACATAAGTGCAACGTTTGGTCCGTGAATATCAGCATCTAAAATCCCTACTGTGTAACCTTTTAGAGCTAGACCGTAAGCGATATTTGTAGACATAGTAGATTTTCCAACTCCACCTTTTCCACTCATAACAACGATTTTATGTTTAACTTGTTCCATATTTTTTTTAACTCTTAGATCAAGTTCACTCATTTCTTTGTTAACCATATGATTTTTCCTCCTAAACTTATAAGAATTTGTTTTCTTAAACTTTACAAAATTAACTATAATACAAAATAATTTTACTACTGAAACTATAGAAAGTCAATAAAATATTTAAAGTTTTATATTATTAAAAATTACTACAGATTACAGAAATTTGATTTAATTAAAACTCATTCCATTAAAATCTCAAAACTCGCTACGCTCAAACAGTTGAGATTTTTAACATTCCGTATCGTTTATTAAATTCTAAATTTCTTCTATATTTTCGTAATTTTTAATATATAACTTTCATAGTTTTTTTAATAATATATTATTTATTTTCTTTTTCTTCCTCAAAATTCCAAGGATATTTATTTATATAATAATCAGCAAAAGGTACAAATATAGAAATTATAGCAAGAACAAATAAAAGTCCTTGATACCATAAATATGGCAACACATCAAAGAATGTAACAGCACCATTTGCGAAACCTATAAGAATTAACATTTGAGCTCCATAAGGGATAATTCCTTGAGCAACACAAGAGAATATATCCAAAATAGTTGCAGTTTTTCTTGGGTCAACCTTGAATTTATTACTTATATTTTTAGCGATTGGTCCATTTATAATTATAGCCACAGTGTTATTTGCAACAGCCATATCTATAAGACCTACTAAAGTTCCAATACCGATAAGAGCAGATTTTTTTCCTTTTATCATAGTTTGGATTTTAGAGATAAGCCAGTTGATACCACCAGCTCTTTTTACCATTTCAGCAAGTCCACCAGTAAGAAGTGATAACAAGAAAATCTCTATCATCTTCTCGAATCCTTTGTAAATATTGCTAGAAAATCCAAGTAGTGTAAAATCAGGAACTACACAAAGTCCAATAGCTCCAGCACTTAATACTCCAACAGTTAAAACTAAAAATACATTTATACCAGCTAGTGAAAGTCCAAGAACTAATATATAAGGTAGTATTTTTATAAAAGAATAATCATAAACTTCTGGTGGAATAATTGTTGCAGGTTTTCCAAAAACGACTAATAGTATAATAGTTATAATAGCGGCAGGAGCAGCCACCATAAGATTTACTCTAAATTTGTCCCTCATCTCAACCCCTTGAGTACGAGTAGCAGCGATAGTTGTATCAGATATAACAGAAAGATTGTCACCAAATATAGCTCCACCAATAAGAGCAGCAAGAACAAGTCCAAGTGATACTCCAGATTTTTCAGCAAGTCCAACTCCTATAGGACCAAGTGATACGATGGCTCCAACAGATGTTCCTGTGGCTGTAGAGATAAATCCAGCAATGATAAAAATCCCAGCAGCTATATATTGAGGCGGAATAAATGTAAGTCCAAAATTAACAGCAGAATCAACACCACCCATAGCAGAGGCAACTTGAGCAAAAGCTCCAGCCAAAAGATAAACTATACACATTATAAGAATATCTTCATTTCCGCAACCTTTTAAGAAACTATCAAATTTTTCATTAAAACTTCCCTTAAAAATTAAAAAAGCCACTATGATACCTACAAATATTGCAACTGGTGATGGTAGTTGATAAAATGCCATCTCAGTTCCTTTAAATTGAAGATAACACCCAGTACCTAAATAAACTAAAATAAAAACTAAAAAAGGCACAAGTCCTCTAAAACTACTTTTCTCTTGAGACATCTCTCCCCCTTATAAATTTAATAATCATTACATTATAAAATATATAAGTAAAAAAGTCAATTTTCTATTAAAATTAAAGAAATAAAAAATTCTCATAAAAAGATAAAAAAAATATATGGCATTTAATAAATATTTATGATATAATCTATAAGTTAAATATATAATGAGATAAGGAGAATAAAATGTTTGGAAAATTAGACGAAGTTGTAAAAAGACACGAAGAATTAACTGCATTATTAGGTACTATTGAAGTTGCTAGTGATACAAAAAAAATGATTGAATATAACAAAGCATTAAACGAAATAACTCCAATAGTTGAAAAATATAATGAGTACAAATCATATAAAGAAGATTTAGATTTTATAAAAGAAAATATCAAGTCTGAAAAAGATCACGAAATGAAAGCTATGATGCAAGAAGAGATGGCAGAAATTGAAGAAAAATTACCTGATCTTGAAAATGAATTAAGAATATTACTTCTTCCAAAAGACCCTAACGATGATAGAAACGTTATCATAGAGATAAGAGGAGGAGCTGGAGGAGATGAGGCTGCTCTATTTGCTGGGGACTTATATAGAATGTACACAAGATACGCTGAAAGAAAAAGATGGAAAATAGATGTTATCGAATTCCAAGAAATCGGTGTTGGAGGAGTAAAAGAGGTTGTATTCTCAATCAGTGGACAAGGGGCTTATTCAAAATTAAAATATGAATCTGGAGTTCACAGAGTACAAAGAGTTCCTGAAACAGAGGCTGCAGGAAGAGTTCATACATCAACAGCAACTGTTGCAGTTTTACCAGAAGTTGATGAAGTAGAACAAATTCAATCAATCAACCCATCTGAATTAAAAATTGATACGTATAGATCTGGAGGAGCAGGGGGACAACACGTTAATATGACTGACTCTGCTGTTAGAATTACTCACTTACCTACAGGAATCGTAGTTCAATGTCAAGATGAAAGATCACAATTAAAAAATAGAGAAAAAGCTATGAAACACTTACTTTCAAAATTATATGAGATGGAATGTGAAAAACAAAGATCTCAAGTTGAAAGCGAAAGAAAACTTCAAGTAGGAAGTGGAGCTAGATCTGAAAAAATAAGAACATACAACTTCCCTCAAGGAAGAATTACAGACCACAGAATAAAATATACTGTTTATCAATTAGAGGCATTCTTAGACGGAGATTTAGAAGAAATGATAGATGCCTTAACAACATTTGACCAAGCTGAAAAATTAAAAAATATTGCGGGGTAGGTCAATGAGATTATTAGAAATAATAAACTTTTCAAAGGAGTATTTGGAAAAATACTCCTTTTCCAAATCTAGGGTAGAAAGTGAAAAACTAATAGCTTATGTACTTCATATGGATAGGATAAACCTTTATTCAAACTTTGAGATGGAGCTTACAGAGAACGAAAAAAAAGAGATAAAAACTTTTCTTAAAGAGATGGCTAGAAAGAGAAAAGGTTTTGACGAAATCCTAAAAGAAAAAGAAGATACAAAAGAGATAGAAAAACCCAAGGAGGATTTTAAAAGCGAAAATATAGAAATTCTTACAAAATCAATCCAATATTTAAAGAAATATGGTGTAGATAATGCAAGACTTGACGCAGAATATATATTTGCCAATGTTCTTGGAATTAAAAGAAATGCTTTGATGTTAAATTTTCATGATAAAATTTCTGAGGAACAAAAATCACAAATAAGAGAATATATAGTAAGAAGAGGGAAAAAAAGAGAACCACTTCAATATATTCTTAAAGAGTGGGAGTTCTACGGCTTACCATTTATAGTTGACGAGAGAGTTCTTATTCCTAGACCAGATACAGAGATTTTGGTAGAAGAGTGTAAATTTTTATTAGAGGGGCTAGGAAATGACGAGCCTAAGATTTTAGATATCGGTACAGGAAGTGGAGCTATATCTATTTCCCTTGCAAAACTTTTCCCAAAATCAAAAGTTTTTGGTGCTGATATAAGTAAGAAAGCTTTAGAAGTAGCCACTCAAAATAGAGAGCTAAATGGTGCGAGCAACGTAACATTTGTGGTGTCAGATGTATTTGAAAATATATTGGAAAAAGATTTTGATCTTATAGTTTCAAACCCACCATATATTCCACTTACTGAGTATGAGGAGCTTATGCCAGAGGTAAAAAATTATGAGCCTATGGGAGCTTTGACAGATAAAGGGGACGGATATTATTTTTATAGAAAAATATCAGAAGAGGCTTATGATTTTCTAAAAAAAGGTGGATACCTTGCCTTTGAAGTTGGTTATAATCAAGGGGAAGAAGTTAGCGACATAATGAAAAAAATCGGTTATGAAGTAATGGGAATTATAAAAGATTATGGAAATAATCAAAGGGTAGTTATCGGTAGAAAGGAGTAAAATGTCTACTTTATTAAAAGATTACGAATATGATTTACCAGAAAGATTGATTGGTCAACACCCAAGAGAGCCAAGAGATCATTCAAGACTTATGGTAGTTGATAAAAAAAATCAAACTACAGAGGATAAACATTTTTATGATATAATAGATTATCTAAAAGAGGGAGATGTCTTAGTAAGAAACTCTACTAAAGTTATTCCTGCAAGACTTATCGGAAGAAAAGAAACAGGAGCAGTTTTAGAGATATTTTTATTAAAAAGACAAAGTATCGATACTTGGGAATGTCTAGTAGGACACGCTAAAAAATTAAAACTTGGACAAAAAGTTTATATTGGAGAAAATAACGAACTTGTAGGAGAACTTCTTGAGATAAAAGATGATGGAAATAGAATTATAAAATTTTATTTTGAGGGGGTTTTTGAGGAAGTTTTAGATAAACTTGGAGAAATGCCACTTCCACCATATATAGTTGAGGAGTTAGAAGATCAAACTAGATACCAAACTGTCTATGCAAAAAAAGGAGAATCAGTTGCAGCTCCAACAGCTGGACTTCACTTTACAGAAGAACTTTTAGAAAAAATAAAGGCAAAAGGTATAACAATAGTTGATATATATCTAGAGGTTGGACTTGGAACTTTTAGACCTGTGCAAGTGGAAGATGTATTACAGCACAAAATGCACACAGAAAAATTTGAGATACCAAAAGAGGCTTGTGAGATTATAAATAAGGCTAAAAAAGAGGGAAGAAGAATAGTTGCTGTTGGAACTACAACAGTTAGAGCTTTAGAATCAGCTGTTGACGAAAATGGAAATCTTATAGAAGAAGTAGCAGATACAAATATTTTTATCTATCCAGGATATAAGTTTAAAATGATAGATGCACTAATTACAAATTTCCATCTTCCAAAATCAACTTTACTTATGCTTGTATCAGCATTTAGTTCAAGAGAGTTTATGCTAAAAGTTTATAGAGAGGCTGTGGAAAAAGAATATCATTTCTTCAGTTTCGGAGATGCAATGTTTATTTATTAATAAATTGAGAGGTAAAATATGAAAATAATAGCAGGAACTGCTAAAGGGAGAAAATTAAAAAGTAGAAAGGGTATGGATACAAGACCAACTCTTGCCAATGTAAAAGAATCACTTTTTTCTATAATTCAAAATTATATAGAAGGGTGTCGTTTCTTAGATCTTTTTAGTGGAACAGGAAATATTGCTTTAGAGGCTCTAAGTAGAGGGGCAGAAAAAGCTGTAATGATAGAAAAAGACCCTGAGGCTCTTAAGGTAATAATCGAAAATATAAATGATTTAGGCTTTGAAAATAAATGTAGAGCTTATAAAAATGATGTTATAAGAGCTGTTGAAATACTTGGAAAGAAAAAAGAAAAATTTGATATAATATTTATGGATCCACCATATAAAGAGGAACTTTGTAGAAAAGTTTTAAAAGCCATAAGAAAAGCAGATATTTTAGAAAAAAATGGTTTAATAATCTGTGAACACCATATATTTGAAGATTTAATAGCTGATGAAGAGGGATTTAAGTTTACAGATAGAAGATTATACAGTAAAAAGGCAATATCATTCTATGTTAATGAAGAGTAGTTTTTTTAGTGAAGGGAGGAAGAAAAATATGAAAAAATGGGTAATAGCATTGATAATTTTAATTATCGGTATTTCTTCTTTTGCCAAAGAAAAAGTCACTGTAGTAGATGAAAACTATCTTATGGAAAACTACGAAAAGACAAAAGAGTATAATGAAAAATTACGTCTTATGAAAGAGGCGATTGAAAAACAATATTCGGTGACCTTTGATGAAAATATGGATAAGTTAGAAAAAACAAAGGAGTACCAAAATTTCAAAAAAACTAGAGAAGAGCTAAGCCGAGAGATTAATCTAGAGATTGAATGGGCTATGTATGTTGTTTGTGAAACTGAAAATTTATATAATAAAGGGATATTCCTTTATGGAAAAACAAATGATATTACAAAAAAGGTGTTAGATTTTTTAAATGAAGAATATAAAAGAGAAAATCCTTTTAAGAAAAAAATGAAAAAAACAGATATAATGGGCGTTATAGCCTAAAAAATAAGGAGTTGTTGCAAATTTAATAAAAAATGCAACAGCCTCTTTTTATTTTTCTGGGATTTGTGATATAATCTATATGTAAGTTTTAAGGAGGAAATATGGACAGATTAAAAAAACAAATAGATTTTTTGATAGAAATTGATAAACTTAAAGGGATACTTCGTCAAAGTCTTGTACTAGAAGGAACAAGACGTGAGAATGACACAGAACACTCTTGGCATATGGCAACATCAGCTTTTATTCTAAGAGAGTATTACAAAAAAGATGTGGATATGGAAAGAGTAATAAAAATGGTACTTATCCACGATGTTGTAGAGATTTTAGCAGGAGATACTCCAGCTTATAGCGACTACTCAGCAGAAGAAAAATATCAAAAAGAAGTGGCCAGTGCAAAACAAACTTTTGGAATTTTACCAGATGACCAAAGAGAAGAATATATTGCTCTTTGGAATGAGTTTGAGGATATGGAAACAGATGAGTCAAAATTTGCTAATGCTTGTGATAGATTTCAAGGATTTATCCAAAACGTTACAAGTGATGCTCACACTTGGAGAAAATTCAGTCCTAAAAAAAGCAGAATTCTAAAAAGAATGAGACCTATAATAGAATATATGCCAGAAGTTTATAATGGGTATATCAAAGACTACTTACAAAAATATATTGACTTAGGTGTTGTAGAAGATGATTTTCCTATAAAAGCTGTGGTTACAGATATGGACGGAACTTTTTTAGCAACAGACAAAAGCATAAGTGATGAAAATAGAGAGGTAGTTGCAAAGGTTATAGACAAAGGTTTAGAGTTTGTAGTGGCATCAGGTAGAGATTCTGTAAGTATAAAAGAACTTGTAAAAGATATTTCTGGAATAAAATATATAATCAGTCTAAATGGTGCAAGAGTTTATAAAAATGATGAGATTATATATGAGGCATCTATTGATGAAGACGTATCTTATGATATCCTTTCAAAAGCCAGTGAGATAAATCTTGAGTATAGTGCCACTGGAGAAAAAAATATCTATTATTCACAACTTGATTTAGAATATAAAAATATTATAAATAATCCAAACTCAGGATTAAATTTTATATGTGACAAAGAAAAGAAAAATATATTAAAAGATAAGTATCAAAAACTTGTATTCTACAATGACAAAGAAAAATTTAAAGTTTTAAGAGACTATGTAAACGAAAAATATTCAGATAAGGTAAATATTTTTGATTCTGGAGATAGAATAATGGATATTGTATCAAAAGAAACAAATAAAGGAAAAGGACTTAGAATAGTAGCTGAGGATATGGGAATAGCCTTAGATGAAATCATAGCTTTTGGAGATAACGAAAATGACCTTTCAATGTTAGAAGAGGTTATCTATTCTGTGGCTATGGGAAATAGTTTGGATATAGTTAAAGAAAAAGTTAGATATGTTGGAAAAACTAATAATGAGAGCGGAGTGGCTAAATTTTTAAATTTATTTTTAAAACTTGATTAATAAAGGAGTATTATGAAATTTATTTCATGGAACGTTAATGGTATAAGAGCTTGTATGACAAAAGGGTTTATGGATTTTTTTAAGGAAGTAGACGCAGATATATTCTGTCTTCAAGAAACAAAACTTCAAGCTGGTCAAATAGAGATGGACTTAGAAGGGTATCATCAATATTGGAACTATGCTGAGAAAAAAGGTTATTCAGGAACAGCAATTTTTACAAAAAAAGAGCCAATCAGTGTGGTTTATGGTATTGGAATAGAGGAACACGACAAAGAGGGAAGAGTAATAACTTTAGAATTTGATGATTTTTATTTTATAACAGTTTATACTCCAAACTCTCAAACAGAGTTAGCTAGACTTTCATACAGAATGACTTGGGAAGATGATTTTAAAAAATATCTAAAAAAATTAGAAGAGAAAAAACCAGTTATATTCTGTGGAGATTTAAACGTGGCTCACAAAGAGATAGACTTAAAAAATCCTAAGACAAATAGAAAAAATGCAGGATTTACAGACGAAGAGAGAGCTAAATTTACTGAACTTGTAAATGATGGATTTATAGATACTTTCCGTTATTTCTATCCAGAGATGGAGGGGATCTATTCGTGGTGGTCTTATAGATTCAAAGCTAGAGAGAAAAATGCAGGGTGGAGAATAGACTATTTTATGGTATCTGATTCTTTAAAAGATAGACTAGAAAGTGCTAAAATCCACACTGAAATCTATGGTTCAGACCATTGTCCAGTAGAGCTTGTTTTAAAATAATTAAAAAATATTAAAAAAATTATTAAAAAACTTTGCATTTTTTCTAAAATTGTGATATAGTGTACCTAACAAAAAACAAAGAGAGGGAAAAATGATGACAATTATCAGCATTATAATAATAATATCAATAATATGCCTAAAAAAGAATATTATAGATAGTATTGTGGTGTTGTAAAAATCGTTATTAATATAAAAATTTAATTAATAAAGGCAACCTGCAAGGGTTGCCTTTTTTTATTCAAAGATTGATAAAGTTTAGCAGGAGGGGATTTATGTACAAAAAAGTATCTACTAATTTGAATTTCGTAGAAAGAGAAAAAGAAATTGAAAAGTTTTGGGAAGAAAACAAGATTTTTGAAAAAAGCTTGGAGTTAAGAAAAGGAGATAAGACATACACTTTCTATGACGGACCACCAACAGCAAATGGAAAACCTCATATCGGTCACGTTTTAACAAGGGTTATAAAAGATATGATCCCTAGATATAGAACAATGAAAGGATATGACGTTCCTAGAAAAGCTGGTTGGGATACTCACGGTTTACCAGTAGAACTAGAAGTTGAAAAACTTTTAGGAATCAACGGAAAAGAACAAATCGAAACTTATGGTTTAGAGCCATTTATAAAAGAGTGTAAACAAAGCGTTTGGAAATATAAAGGAATGTGGGAAGATTTTTCTAAGACAGTTGGATTCTGGGCTGATATGGAAAATCCTTATGTAACTTATGATAATAACTTTATAGAATCTGAATGGTGGGCTTTAAAACAAATCTGGGATAAAGGACTTTTATACAAAGGATTTAAAATCGTTCCTTATTGCCCAAGATGTGGAACTCCATTATCAAGTCACGAAGTAGCTCAAGGATATAAAGATGTTAAAGAAAGATCAGCAATAGTTAGATTTAAAGTAAAAAATGAAGACGCATATATTCTAGCTTGGACAACTACTCCTTGGACATTACCTTCAAACGTAGCTCTTTGTGTTAACCCTAACGAAGCTTATGTAAAAGTTAAACACGGAGAATACACTTATTATATGGCTGAAGCTTTAGTTGAAGCTGTATTAAAAGAAGATTTTGAAATTTTAGAAAGATATACTGGAAAAGATTTAGAATACAAAGAATATGAACCATTATTTGATTTTGTAAATCCAAATAAAAAATGTTGGTTTGTAACTTGTGACACTTATGTAACATTAACTGATGGTACAGGAGTAGTTCATATTGCTCCAGCTTTCGGGGAAGATGACGCCAACGTTGGAAGAAACTACGATTTACCATTTGTACAATTAGTTGACGCTAAAGGGGAAATGACAAAAGAAACTCCTTGGGCTGGAACTTTCTGTAAAAAAGCTGATAATCCAATTTTAATTGACTTAGAAGAAAGAGGATTATTATTTGACGCTCCAAAATATGAGCATAGCTACCCACACTGCTGGAGATGTGATACACCACTTATCTACTATGCAAGAGAATCTTGGTTTATCAAAATGACAGCTGTTAAAGAAGACTTAATCAAAAATAATAATAAAATTAACTGGATTCCAAAAAGTATCGGTAAAGGACGTTTTGGAGATTGGTTAGAAAATGTACAAGACTGGGGAATCAGCCGTGATAGATATTGGGGAACTCCACTTAACGTTTGGGAATGTGAATGTGGTCACAGACACGCAATCGGAAGTATCCAAGAATTAAAAGAGATGTCACCAAACTGTCCTGAAAATATCGAACTTCATCGTCCATATATAGACGAAGTAACTATTACTTGTCCTCACTGTGGAAAACAAATGAGAAGAGTAAAAGAAGTTATCGACTGTTGGTTTGACTCTGGTTCAATGCCATTTGCTCAACATCACTATCCATTTGAAAATCAAGATTTGTTTAAACAACAATTCCCAGCTGACTTCATTTCAGAAGCTGTAGACCAAACAAGAGGTTGGTTCTATTCATTATTAGCTGTTTCAACATTGATTTTCAATGAAGCACCATATAAAAACGTAATAGTTCTTGGACACGTTCAAGATGAAAATGGACAAAAAATGTCTAAATCTAAAGGAAATGCTGTTGACCCATTTGAAGCACTAGCTACTTATGGAGCAGACGCAATTCGTTGGTATTTCTATATTAACTCAGCTCCTTGGTTACCAAATAGATTCCACGGAAAAGCAGTTCTTGAAGGTCAACGTAAATTTATGTCAACTTTATGGAACACTTATGCTTTCTATGTATTATACGCTGAGATAGATAAATTTGATCCTACAAAATATACTTTAGATAAATCAAAACTTACAGTAATGGATAAATGGTTATTATCTAAATTAAACACTGTTGTAAAAGAAGTAGATGAAAACTTAGCTGATTACAAACTTCTTGAAGCTGCAAGATGTATGCAAGATTTCGTTGATGAGTTAAGTAACTGGTATGTAAGAAGAAGTAGAGAACGTTTCTGGGTACAAGAGATGACAGAGGATAAAATCACAGCTTATATGACTTTATATACAACTTTACTAACTATGGCAAAACTTGCTGCTCCAATGATTCCATTTATGACAGAAGAAATTTACCAAAATATAGTTAGACAAGTAAATCCAGATGCTCCAGAAAGTATCCATTTATGTGACTATCCAGTAGTTGACAAAACTGTAATCGATAAAGAATTAGAAGATAATATGGAAGAAGTTCTACAAATCGTAACTTTAGGAAGAGCTTGTAGAAATGCTGCTAATATCAAAAATAGACAGCCACTTGCTAATATCTATGTTCAAGCTGAAAATAAATTAAACGAACTTTATCAAAATATAGTTAAAGAAGAATTAAATATCAAAAATATTGAATTCACTGAAGATTCAGCTCAATTTACTTCTTACAAATTTAAACCACAATTAAAAACTTTAGGTCAAAGATTTGGTAAAAAAGTAAATGAAATTAGAACTCTACTTGCTGACATTGATGGAAAACAAGCTAAAAAAGATTTAGATACACTTGGATTTGTAACTTTAGTATTATCTGACGGAGAAGAAGCTAAACTTGCTGAAGCTGATCTATTAATCGAAACAGTTCAAAGCGAAGGATATGTACCTTTAACTGATAGAGGAATAACTGTAGTTCTTGATACAAACTTGACTCCTGAATTACTAGAAGAAGGATTTGTAAGAGAAGTTGTAAGTAAAATCCAAGCAATGCGTAAAGAGGCAGATTTCAATATCACAGACCATATTCAACTATTTGTAGCTGAAAATGATAAGATAAAAGAAATCGTTTCAAGAAACGCAGAAGCAATTAAATATGATACTTTAACAGATGAAGTTGTATTTGATACTGTTGATGGATTCGTTCAAGATGTAAATATCAACGGAGAAAAAGTTAAATTTGGAATTAAAGTAAAATAATAAAATGACTTTTTGATAGGTTGCTATAAAAGGCAACCTATTTTTTTAATTTTTTATAGTAAAACAAAAAAAGAAAAAAGGCTCAGTAGTTAAACTGAACCTTTTGGTGATTAAGCTATATCCGAGAATTATTCTCCTGCTGATATTGCTCCAACTGGACATCCACCAGCACAAGCTCCACAGTCAACGCAAGCGTCTCCTATAGTGAATTTTCCGTTATCGTTAGCTGATATTGCTCCAACTGGGCAAGTTCCTTCACAAGCTCCGCATCCAACACAAGTATCTTGATCTATTACGTGCATTTTCATTCCTCCTATTTTTTTCTTTTAAAAAATTTTATTTTTTTACTAGTGATATGTTTAGTATACATTAACTTTTATTTTTTGTCAAGAGTTTTTTTGAAAAAATGTGTTAATATGAAACAAGAAAGTTTTGAGGGGCAAAATATTTTTAAGAGTTTATTTTCAGAGGTTAAAAATTAATATTAAAAAAATTATCTACAGAAAAAATATTTTATTTCATAGAAAAATACGAAAATAATACAGTAAAGAGCTATCTAATAAATAATTGATATATTTTTACCTTTATTATATAATAGAATTATTAAAATTAAAAAAGTAAGGTGAATTATGGGAAAAAATATAGTTTCTTTAATAATTTTTGATACAGAAACAAATGGCTTAACAATAGATGATTCTGTCCTTTCTATTTCCGCTGTAAAAGTTTTCTATGATTTGGAAAATGAGAGATTTTTAAAAGACTTTGAAGAGTATGATAGATATTATTATATCCGTGAGGGAGAAGAAGAAAACGAGGGAGCTATCAGTGTAAATGGGCTTAATCGAGATGAGATAACAAAAAGAAGAGGGGAAAATTGTCAATATTCAAAATATTTTTACGAGGATATAAAAAGTTTTGAAAAATTTTGTGATGGTGCAAGACATTTTATAGGGCATAATATAAAATTTGATTTAAAATATATTGAGGGGCATATGAATATTGAAAATACTTTTGATACTATGTACACTAACAAATATATTTTGAAACTACCATCAAATTATGGATATAAAAATCCAAAACTATCTGAAACAGCAGATTATTATCAAATTGATGTAGGACAATATAGTTTTCACTCAAGTCTTGATGATGTTAAAGTAACAGCAAAGATTTTTAGACTGATGTGCAAGAATAAAAATAAAAACGCAATGGAATTTTTAAGAAAATAAAAAGGTAAATTTATGAATATAGAAGCTTTAAAAATTTTAAAAAAAATATACGGGTATGACTCTTTTAGAAAGGGACAGAACTATATAATAAAAAGTATTCTTTCTAAAAGAGATACTTTGGGAGTGATGTCAACAGGTGGGGGAAAATCTATCTGTTATCAAATCCCAGCTCTTATGTCAGAGGGGATTGCTGTGGTTATATCTCCGCTTATCTCTTTGATGAAAGACCAAGTGGATAGTTTGAAAATTCTTGGAATAAATGGGGTATATATAAATTCAACCCTTACAAGGGAGGAGTATAAGAAAGTCGTAGGAGAGTTAAGAAGTGGAAAAGTAAAACTTTTGTACCTATCTCCTGAAAGAATTGTAAATGAGAAATTTATAAACTTTATGAAAACTCTAAATCTTTCTTTTATTGCTGTTGATGAAGCTCACTGTATCTCTCAATGGGGACACGATTTTAGAAAGAGCTATTTAGAAATCCCTAAATTTGTAAAAGGGATAGGAAAAAAACTTCCAATCCTTGCCTTAACTGCCACAGCTACTCCAAGAGTGATGAAAGATATAGAAAATCTTTTGGAGATGACAAACACTTACAAATATGTTGACGGTTTTGATAGAGAAAATCTATTTTTTAAAGTGGAAAAAATAAGTGAGTCTGTTATAAAAAATTCAGAAGTTTACATCAGTAAATATATAAGAAAACATAAAAATATGTCTGGGATAGTTTATGCTAGTACCAGAAAAGAGGTAGACGGACTTTATAGCTATTTAAAAGATGTAAAAAATTATAGTGTTGGTAAATATCACGCAGGTCTTACAAAGGAAGAGAGAACTGAGGCACAGGAGAAATTTTTAAAAGATGATATTAAGATTATGATAGCCACTAATGCTTTTGGTATGGGGATTGATAAATCCAACGTTAGATATGTAATTCATAAAAATATACCAAAGGATTTGGAAAGTTATTATCAAGAGGCTGGTCGTGCTGGAAGAGATGGATTACCAAGTGAGGCAATTTTGCTTTTTGATGAAAAAGATATTGCCACACAGGATTTTTTTATAGATAATAACGACGAGCTAGATGATGTTCAAAGAAAAATCAAACGGGAAAAATTAGATGAGATGGTAAGATATGCCAATCTTACAAGTTGCTATAGGGAGTTTATTCTAAAATATTTTGGAGATAAAAGAATAAAAAACTATTGTGGTAATTGTGGAAATTGTAGAAATGCAAAAGATGTGGAAGATTTAACAATAGAAACGAAAATGGTTATCTCCTGTATAGGTAGAGCGAAAGAAAAAATCGGTATCTCTACTCTTGTTAATATTCTGCTTGGAAAAGCTGATACCAAAATAGAGAGAAAAGGTCTGAGGGAACTTTCAACATTCGGTATAATGAAAGATAGAAATCAAGAGTGGCTAGAGGAGTTTATAAACTTTTTGATTTTAGAAAATTATATAGAGCTTACAGCAGGAAGTTATCCAACAGTCCAACTGAATAAAAACTCTTATGAAGTTTTAAAAGATATTAAAAAAATCCAAAGGAAATCAAATGAGGTTGTAACTTTTGATTATTACGAAAATAATCTTTTCCAAAAACTAAATGGACTTAGAAAAAAAATAAGTGAAAAGGAAAATGTAGCTCCATATATAATTTTTTCTGATATGACTTTATTTGAAATGGCTGAGAAAAAACCTAAAAACCGTTGGGAAATGTTAAAGATAAAAGGTGTGGGAAATCAAAAGTTTAAAAATTATGGAGAGGATTTTTTAAATATTATAAATGAGTTTTCTGAGGAAGATTTGGAAAAATTAAAAATAGAAAATATTATAGATGAAGAATATTTAGAGATAAGTAAAATAGAGAACTTAAAGAGAGAATTAAACTTAAATATGGACACTCAAAAATTAAAAGATATAATTATT
>OGRS01001163.1_pt1 | contig 17732 bp, 16 predicted proteins | sample 1553561 | NCBI WGS metagenome assembly OGRS01 (sample SAMEA2580103, study PRJEB22360) | human gut metagenome | biome: human gut; feature: human-associated habitat; material: faeces | place: Denmark | collected 2008/2010
AAAGATGTATTTTAGCATAATGGAGGAAAAAATGGATAATCAAAAACTTGCTGAATTATTATTTCCCGATGTAACCAAAACACCGGAATACTATGAGGAGAAGTACCCTTATAGAAAACTGCCAAATAAAGCGGAGGTAACAAGACTCGCACCGAGTCCGACGGGATTTATTCATCTGGGAAATCTCTATAGTGCATTGACGGATGAACGTCTTGCACATAGAAACGGTGGTAAGTTTTATTTAAGAATTGAAGATACAGATGCCAAAAGAACGGTAGAAGGTGCGGTTGATACCGTTATCAATGTACTGCGTTATTTTAATATTGAATTTGATGAGGGTGCAGGCTACCCAGACGATGACGAGCGCAATGCCTACGGTCCGTATTATCAGACACAGCGTGTAGATATTTATCATGTCTATGCAAAAAGCCTTGTAGAACGAGGACTGGCGTATCCTTGCTTCTGTACGGAAGAGGAACTGGAAGAAGTCAGAAAGCAGCAGGAAGAAGCGAAAGAACTGACCGGTTATTACGGAAAGTATGCAACCTGCCGCAATTTAAGCGATGAAGAAATCGAAGCCAATATCAAAGCCGGAAAGCCGTATGTATTAAGACTTCGTTCACAGGGAAGTCCGGATAAGGAAATTGTATTTGTCGATGAAATTAAGGGCGAAGTAAAGCTTCCTGAAAATATTCACGATATTGTCTTATTAAAGAAAGACGGGATTCCAACCTATCATTTTGCCCATGCGATTGATGACCATTTAATGCGTACAACGGTTGTTGTCCGTGGCGGCGAATGGCTTGCATCAGCACCGATTCACTATGAACTGTTCCATGTATTGGGCTTTAAGATGCCAAAGTATGCCCATACGGCACATTTAATGAAGTTTGATGAAGAAACAGGCGGAAAGAGAAAGTTATCCAAGAGAAAAGACCCTGAACTGTCACTTGATTACTACAGAAAAGACGGTTATCATCCGTATACGATGAAGGTTTATCTGATGACACTGCTCAATTCCAACTTTGAAGAATGGCATGAAAAGTTCCCGGACAAGGATATCAACGAATTCCCGTTCTCACTGGATAAGATGAGTACATCCGGCGCATTATTTGATAAGGATAAGTTGCATAATATCTGTAAAAATGAGTTATCAAAGCTTTCAGAGGACGAGCTTTATGACTTCTTATATGACTGGGCAGAGGAAAATGAACCGGAAAAGAAGAACATCTGGTTTGCCGATAAGGAAAAAATGCTTGGAATCCTGCGCCTGTACATGGGTATCGGCATGAAACGCAGAAGAAAAGATTTCATGTATGCAAAGCAGATTTTTGAAATGATCGGCTATTTCTTTGATATGGAAGATACACAGGAAAAAGATGAATTCCGCATGGATATGGAAGATGTCAAGACGATTCTGAACGAGTATCTTTCCATGTATAACCATGAAGACGACAATTCCGAATGGTTTAACAAGTTAAAGGCGATTGCGGATAAGCACGGCTACGCTTCCGATATGAAGGCATACAAGGCAAATCCTGAAGCTTTCAAGGGCAATGTATCCGATATTGCGGAGGTAATCCGTATTGCAGTAACCGGAAAAGCCAATACACCGGATTTATGGTCTATCGTTCATGTGATGGGCGAAGCACAGATGCGTGATAAAATTCAGAAAGTTTTAGCGTAAATACGGATAGAAAAAGAGGAAGAAGAAATGTTGACAAAAGATGTGGAAACAATGGCAGGTGCCGCACAAGGAAAGGCAGACATCTGTGAACACTATCCTGTAAAGTTTTTTATCCGTGCAATTATGGCAGGCTTTTTTATTGTCGTTGCAACGATTTTATCCAACGTATCCGCTGCGGTGCTGTATTCAACCTATCCGCAGTTTGGCAAGCTTTTAGGAGCATTTTTGTTCTCAATTGCGATTGTGCTGATTGTTTTTATCGGTGGTGAACTTTTTACCGGCAATAACATGACAATGGCAATGGGCGCATATGCCGGAACCTGTACATGGAAACAGGTTTTAAAGGTGTGGCTGGGGCTACATCGGCAATTTTGTGGGTGCGTTTTTTTTAAGCTTTTTATTTGTGAAAAGCGGTGCATCCCATCAGATTTTAGTAGATTATTACAACAGCTTTTTAGCGGCAAAGCTTTCAGCACCGCCGATGCAGCTGTTTTTACGCGGTGTCCTGTGTAATTTCTGCGTGTGTCTTGCAGTCCTTACCGGAACGCGCATGAAGTCGGAAAGCGGCAAGCTCATTGTCATGTTCTGTGTGATTATGGCATTTGTTGTATCCGGTTTTGAACACTGTGTTGCCAATATGGGCACATTTTCAATTGCGTATCTGTTGTTTGGCAGCATCAACCCGGTGTTACTTGCAAAGAGCATGATTTGCGTAACACTGGGCAACATTGTCGGTGGTGCGCTGCTGCTTGCGGCACCGTTAAAGCTGATGAGTGCGGAGAAGTAATGGAACAGATGAAAATAATAGGCTGGGTCCGAACGGATTTCCCGGAAAAATTTGGTGCACCCAGACAAAGCGGACTTGTCCGTGAATTGACAGGAAGAATTGAATTTGCACCGGAATACCGCAATAAAGAGGCATTCCGCGGGCTGGATGAATATTCCCATCTCTGGATTTTGTGGCAGTTTTCGGAAAGCATCCGGGATGACTGGAGTCCGACGGTCAAACCGCCGCGGCTGGGCGGCAACCGGCGCATGGGTGTGTTTGCAACACGCTCGCCGTTTCGCCCAAACCCCATCGGACTTTCCTGTGTCCGGCTGGAGCAGGTCTGTCTGGATGGAAAAGATGCACCGTACTTAATGGTATCCGGTGTGGATATGATGGATCATACTCCTGTGTATGATATCAAACCGTATCTGGCATATACGGACAGCCATGCAGATGCGGTGTGTGGATTTGCGGATACGGTAATGGATCACGGGTTACAGGTTGTGATTCCAGAGGAACTTAAAGCAGAAGTGCCGCCGGAAAAGTGGGCAGGGCTTATCGGTCTTTTAAAGCAGGATATCCGTCCGGGATATCTTCATGCGCCGGACAGGGTATTCGGGGTGTCTTTTGCGGGAATGAATATAAAATTTACGGTAAATAACAATGTGCTTACAGTCTGCGCCATAGCAAAATTATAGAATGCTATAGAAAAGGAAGGTATCATTGAATAAAACGGTCGTTGTAGAACTTGATCAGAATGGAAAAGAAATTTTTCATACGGCAGGTTATGAAAAGTACTGGATCAGCCGGGTGGGCATGGAAACCGTCTGGCTGAGAAAAGAACGTGTAAAAGAAGTGGTTTCCGTTCAGGAAACCTTTGCCGCCATGGAGTTTTTAGAAAAGCCGGAGAGGGGAATTGTATCGGCAGAAATATCGATACGGATGAAGATGATAGATGAATCCTGCCGCTGGACACGTGTCGGGTATGAAATTATGATGCCGGACAACGGCACGGACAAAAAAGTCGTTGTTACTTTTACCGATGAAGAAAAAGAAAAACAGTCCGAAGCGGAATACGCAGAAGTTATCCGTGAGCGGGATAATCTGATTCTGACCATTTCAGGCGTAATCGCCATTTATGAAATCACAGACAAAATACGGACTGTTTATATTACGGAAGAAACGGCGGCGCTTGCCGGTTATACGAAAAAGGAATTGATGGAGATTATCGGGGAAAATGCGTTGGCATTATGCCATCCCGATGATATTAAAACAACGCAGAATTATTTTAAAACAAGAAGACAACAGGTTCGTGTCATGTCGTATGAGTACCGGATTAAGAATAAAAATGGTATGTATCAGTGGGTCAGTGTACGCGCCCGTTTTGTACAGCAGAAAAATTCGATCCTGCTGTATACGATTATGACCGATATTGATCAGATAAAAAAAGCAGAAGAAGATGCCAGAATGCAGAAAAAGATGTTGGAATTGGCATTGCAGCAGTCAGATTTCCGGTTTTGGGACTATGACATTAAAACGCATCGTTTATACCGCTCCTGGGCGGTAACACAGCAGGTCGGTTTTGGCGAATATGAGGAAAATGTACCGGAAGGATTTGTAGAGCTTGGATTGATTCATCCGGATGACTGTGAAGCGTATTTGGAATTTTATCACAATGTACAGCAGGGGAAGAATCAGCGCCTGACATTTCGTGCCATTCATCAGAATGGAGAATGGGGATGGATGGACATTGCTTACCGTGTATTTTTTAATGAACAGGGTGAGCCGGTGCGTGCAATTGGCGTAGGTGGAGATGTGTCTAAGCAAAGAGAAAAAGAACAGAAGTATTTAAAAGATTTTGAATTATTCCGTGATGTCAGTATTTATGCAATTCAAAGAGTATTTTTGGATGTTTTTCTTGTGGATATTCCAACCGACAGCATACGGCTTGTGCTGGCACAGGGCGGATATATGAATATGAAAGAAATACAGGGATATGATAAAATTTTAAATCAGAAACTTTGCAGATATGTACGTGATAAAGAAGATGCGGTAAAGAAATTAAGTATTGCACAGATTAAAAAAAATATCGCATTGACAAAGGATCACAAACTTGAATATACGTTTGAACTGCGGAATGAAAAGGGACGGAAGTGCTGGTATAAGTATTATATTTCATATTTTCACGAGAATACGGAAAAATTGCTGGTGCTTGTGAAAGACGTAACAAATACAACCCGCCTTGAAGATGAAAAAAGACTGGAATTAGAGGCAGCATTATTGCAGGCGAAAAAGGCGAATGATGCCAAAAAAGCATTTTTATCGAATATGAGCCATGATATCCGTACCCCGATGAATGTCATTACCAATATGGCAAAAATGGTACTGGAAGAACCGGAAAATAAAACGCAGGTACTAGATTATATGAATAAAATCTGCTCAATGAGTACGTTTTTAATGGGGGTTATCAGTGATATTCTGGATGTGTCCAAAATGGAAAGCGGAAAACTGCAATTAAGGAAAGAACCATATTCGTGTATTGAACTGCACGATGCAGTCTGCGCCATGATGGAACCTCTGTGCCGGGAAAAAAATATTACTTTCTATACGAATCTAAATCCGCAGAATGACATTATTTTTACGGATAAGACAAAGCTAAACCGTATATTTTTCAATCTGCTCGGTAATGCGGTCAAGTTCACACCGGCGGGCGGAAAGGTTTCGTTTCTGCATAAAAATATTGTGCGTAAAGACGGTTTTCTTGAATGGGATACAGTGATTACCGATACCGGAAGTGGCATGAGTAAAGAATTCCAGCGAAAAATGTATCAGCCGTTTGAACAGGAGAACCAGCTTGTGACAGACAGTCTTGCAGGTGTCGGGCTGGGTCTTGCCATTGTTAAGATGAATACAGAAGCCTTTGGCGGTACAATTGCAGTAGAGAGTGAGCCGGGGAAAGGTACGGCATTTACAATTCATTTAAAAGCACCGTATATGAGCGGGGAAGATTATCATATGCATTATACAGCGTCAAAGCTGCAGACAGACCTTGCGGGAAAGAAAATTTTACTCGTTGAAGATCATAAACTGAACATGGAAATTGCAAAGAAGATTCTGGAAAAGAAACAGATGAAGGTAACATGTGCATATAATGGTGCAGAAGCTGTGGCATTGTTCGAAAAAATGCCGGAGTATACGTTTGATGCAGTGATTATGGATATCCGTATGCCGGTGATGAACGGACTGGAAGCGGCGGCGGCAATCCGTGCCGGTGCAAAAGCAGATGCTAAGACCATACCGATTATTGCGATGTCTGCCAATGCTTTTGCAGAGGATATGGAGAAGAGCCGGCGGGCGGGCATGAACCGCCACGTTGCCAAACCGGTAGAACCGGAGAGGCTGTTTGGTGTGCTTTCTGAAATTTTTTCGGACTAATATAAGATTAAAGTGCAGGAGAGTGAGGCTATGGCAGGAATTTTTGAAGATATTCAGTTTCAAAAGACGGATTTAAATACTGTAAAAGAATTAAAAGAAGACTGCTGGAGAAAAGCACAGGGTGAGGATTTAGAGGCATTTCTGGGATTTTACTTAAAAAAGAAACCCGCACGCAGCTGGCAGATTGCAGCCTGGGCGGCACTGTTTGTATTTTTAATATCTGCCGGTGAACTGGGGTTTGAACGGCTTTGCAAAAATGATCCGTCTTACAATCCGGTGCCGATGACAATCGGTGTCATTGCAGGGGGACTACTGTATCTGTTTTTTGCATGTATGCGCCAGATTCAAAGCCGCAGAGAGCTGTTACGGATAAAGAGCAGCGTTTATGTGACAGATGCCATTGCCTACGGCGGTGGCGGAAATGTACAGGTGATGGTCAATCACAAGCGGATTGCGTTTGATACGTATGCGTTTGACGAAACTGTAAGCCCGACAGAACAGGTGCATAAACCCGACGGAACATATGAAGGGTTCCGGGTATTATTATATGCAGTCATACAGGACAATTCCTGTAGGATGAAAGCGGTGCTTGGAAGTGCAGGCGTGCGTTACTATGCATCACAGTGCAGGAAATTTGAAAAAAGGAGCGGACAGGTAGTGTGAAAAATCACACTGATGTGCTGATTTTTCACACAGCTATTTGTTTCTGAGCAAAAACAAATCGCTATGATGGCAGATGAGAAATCGCCTGCGCGAATTTCTCATTGCCGCTTCGCAGCCAGTTGCTCAGAAATGAGGATTATTATGAAAAGATATGATGTGATTATAGTAGGTGCGGGACCGGGCGGTATATTTTCCGCATATGAACTGACAAAAAAAGACAGTGACCTAAAAATCGCCGTATTTGAAACGGGAACGTCCCTTGAAAAGAGAAAATGTCCGATTGACGGTAAAAAGGTAAAAAGCTGTGTGGGCTGTAAAACATGTGCGATTATGAACGGTTTCGGCGGTGCAGGCGCATTTTCAGACGGAAAGTACAATATTACCAACCAGTTCGGCGGCAATCTGTATGAATATATCGGCAAGCAGGAAGCACTGGATTTAATGCATTATGTCGATGAAATCAATCTTTCACACGGCGGAGAGGGTACGGCATTGTATTCTACGGCAAATACCGAGATTAAAAAGCTGTGCCTCACCAACGGACTGCATTTGCTGGATGCTTCCGTGCGGCATCTGGGAACAGATATTAATTATGTGGTACTGGAAAATCTGTATCAGGAATTAAAAGAAAAGGTAGACTTTTACTTTGAATCACCGGTACAGACCGTGGAAAAAAGCGATAACGGCTATATTGTCCATGTAAAAGATGAAAGCTTTTACTGCGACAAATGTATCATTTCGGCAGGACGAAGCGGAAGTAAGTGGATGGAAGGGGTCTGTGCACAGCTTGAAATTCCGACAAAATCTAACCGCGTGGACATCGGTGTGCGCGTGGAACTTCCGGCAGAGGTTTTTGCACATCTGACAGATGAACTTTACGAGAGCAAGATTGTATACCGTACCAAGGGCTTTGAAGATTTAGTCCGTACTTTCTGCATGAATCCGAAGGGTGTGGTTGTAAATGAAAACACCAACGGCATTGTAACAGTCAACGGACACAGCTATGAAGATGAAAATAAGCATACGGAAAATACGAATTTTGCCCTGCTGGTTGCAAAGCATTTTTCAGAACCGTTTAAAGACAGCAACGGATACGGCGAAAGCATTGCCAGACTGTCAAATATGCTTGGCGGCGGCGTTATCGTTCAGCGTTTCGGGGATTTAATCCGCGGCAGACGAAGCAATAAAGCACGAATCGAAGAAAACTTTGTAACACCGACATTGTCAGCGACACCGGGCGATTTAAGCCTTGTTATGCCAAAACGTATCTTAGACGGCATTATTGAAATGATTTACGCATTGGATAAGATTGCGCCGGGTACGGCAAACGATGATACCCTGCTCTATGGTGTGGAAGTCAAATTCTACAATATGCAGGTTGAGATTGACAATAATCTGGAAACAAGAAATAAAGGGCTTTACATTATCGGGGATTGCAGCGGTGTAACCCATTCGCTTTCACATGCTTCTGCAAGCGGGGTTTATGTAGCCAGACATATTTTAAATCAGCTAAACTGAAAGGAAAAATACTGTGGACGATGAATTGATAACGGTAACGGTAGACAGACCGATAGGAAGTTCCCATCCGGACTATCCCTCGCTGGTTTATCCGGTAAATTATGGGTATATCGAAGGTGTTCTGACCCCGGGCGGGGAAGAACAGGATGCCTATATCATAGGTGTGGATATACCTGTTGATAAATTTACAGGCAGAAAAATTGCCATTATACACAGAAAAGATGATGTTGGGGATAAATGGGTGGTTGCACCGGAAAATATGCCGTATACCAAGCAGCAGATTGAGGAAATGGTGTATTTTCAGGAGCAGTATTATGACAGCTTTGTTCAAATGCTCAATGAAGAAATGTGGGACGCCTGCGATGCATGGGAAAACAAATTAGGCTATAAAGTGCCGCGCAGCATGGCAAAATCTCTTGCAGACGGTGTATTTCATGTGGTTGTCATGATTTATACCGTGACAACAGACGGCAGGGTGCTTGTTACACAGCGTTCCCAGAATAAGACTAATCCGTTAAAATGGGAAGTGACCGGCGGCTCGATTCTTGCGGGAGAAACGCCACAGGAGGGGGCAGTGCGTGAACTTTCAGAGGAAACCGGAATTACGGCTCAGACATCAGATTTGGTGCAGTTGTATGAATATGCAGATTACAGAAGACATTCGATTTATCACAGCTATGTGTATGTTACACAGCCGGATACAAAAGTGACTTTACAGGAAGGCGAAACAATGAATTATAGGTGGCTTTCTTATAAAGAATTTGTTGAACTGGTGGAATCCGACCGTTTTGTGCCGTCAGAACAGGAGCGCTTCTGCACGAACCGGGCAATCATTGAAAAGAAGCTGATGTCAATTAAAGAGTTTAAAGAAATGTCCGATATATAAAACAGCAGTTAAAGTACATGGAGGTCACCTGCAATATAATTATTGAAAGGTAGATAAAAATGAGAGTTGTAGCGAATTATAGCACGTCCCTGTTTGATTACATCAACAGTGACAAGAATTTAAAAGAGGTACTTTCACAGGGTGCGGATGAGTCTTTATTATCGGAAGGCGCCAAAAAGACGCTTCGGGAAAAGGGAATCAGCTTAAACGGCAGTACCACAAAGGATGCTTCTGTTTATGAAACAGTTCAGGAAACAGCAGAAAGTGTACGTGACAGTGTGATTGCGTTTACCGGTTCAGACGCCGAAAGTCTTTTTACGACAGCCGAAAGCTCAGGCAGTACGGCAAAGATTGTAACAGAAGTGAAGTCATTTGTGGAAAATTATAATGCATTTGCAAGTGCAGTCAAGGAAATGGGCGGTTCAGAGAATACCACCTATTTGGAACAAATGAACGAATTACTGTCTAAAGACAGCGATGCTTATGAAAAAATCGGTATTACATTTGCAGAAGACGGTACACTGACACTGGATGAAAAGGTACTTGACGGTGCATCCGTACAAGATTTAAAGACTGCATTTTACAAGGACAATGATTTGGAAGAAATTGCCCAGAAGAGTATCCGCGTACAGGCGAATGCGATTTCCGGAAAATATGCCGCGACTGTTTCTAACTATACGGACAGCGGTACATACAGCAATTCCGCACTGAGCAGCTTTTTAAAGAGTATTTAGTATCCTGTATTTAGTGCGTGACACATTTTAAAATCAAAAGAATGCCACATGGGAACAGCTATGGAGAGCTGGTTCTGTGTGGCATTTTTGTGATTGTATTTCTCATGTATTTTGGGTTGCTATTTAGAAAACGTTGGTATATACTTGTACCGAAAAAAGGAAAGAAAATGGAGAATAAGAGGAATTATGAAGTACGTAAGACAGTTTTTAATCATACTTGTCATTTCATTTATCGGTGAATTGTTAAGATATTATATCCCGTTAAAGATTCCGGCAAGCATCTATGGTCTGGTATTATTATTTGCCGCACTGGAGCTGCGCATTATCAAATTGGTATCCATTCGTGAAACAAGCCGCTTTTTAATAGAAATTATGCCGCTGATGTTTGTTCCGGCAGGTGTCGGACTGTTGTCAAGCTGGGGCGTTTTAAAGCCGATCTGTGTTCCGATTATGGTCATTGTACTGATATCAACCATTATTGTTATGGCAGTATCAGGAAAAGTAACCCAGGGTGTTATCCGTATGGAGAAAAAACATCCGAAAAAGAAAAACGGTGCAGACCATATTTATGTTAAAGATTCCGAAGGCGAAAGGCAGTATATCAGTGAAAATTCTATCTAGATAGCAATCTGAATAAATGGAAATGGAGATAAAAAGTGAAAGAGTTACTTACAAATTCAGTATTTTTCGGAGTGATGGTCAGTATTCTGACCTATGAGCTTGGAATGTTTTTAAAAAGAAAATTGAAACTGGCAATCTTTAATCCGCTGTTAATTTCAATTGCGGCAGTCATTGTTTGCCTGCTGGCATTTAACATTGACTATGACAGCTACAATGCAGGTGCGAAATATATCAGCTATCTTTTAACACCGGCAACGGTTTGTCTGGCGGTGCCGCTTTACGAACAGGTTGAGCTGTTAAAGAAAAATGCAAAAGCGATTTTTGCAGGCATTTTATCCGGTGTGTTGACCAGTATTCTTTGTGTGCTGGCGGGCTGTGCGATTTTCGGTCTGAGCCATGAAGAGTATGTAACATTGCTTCCGAAGTCTATTACCACGGCAATCGGCATGGGTGTATCGGAAGAACTCGGCGGTATTGTAACGATTACGGTTGCCGTCATTATTATTACCGGTGTATTTGGCAATATGATGGCAGAATTTGTCTGTAAGGTGTTCCGTATTCAGGAGCCGGTGGCAAAGGGAATCGCAATCGGTTCTGCGGCACATGCGGTGGGTACGGCAAAAGCAATGGAAATGGGTGATATTGAAGGCGCGATGAGCAGTCTGTCCATTGCAGTTGCAGGATTGATGACGGTTGTGGCAGCACCGCTGTTTGCGGGAATACTTTAAAATTTGAAAAAGAAAATTAGAAAAATAAAAATGAAGCAGGAAAAGGAGAAGGTGCAATGATAATTACAGTTGGCAGAGAATGTGGAAGCGGCGGACATGCAATCGGAGAGGCACTTGCGGCACATTATGGAATCCGTTGTTATGACAGACATATTTTGGTGTCAGAGGCAAAAGCCAGAGGCATGTATGATGAACTGGAAAACTTCTTCTCGGAGAAACCGATGGACAGTCTGCTGTATTCTATCGCCATCAATAATATGGAAAAAAGAAATGCAACGGTTTTAAAGCAGTTTCATGAGCTGATTACAGAAAATTCATTTGTTCTGATTGGACGGTGTGGAAACTATATTTACAAAAATGATGAAGATGTGACAACCCTGTTTATTCATTCTGACATGGACAGCAAAATTGAGCGGACGATGCATAAACAGAATATGGACAGAATCAAGGCAAAAGAGCTGATTGAATATGTGGATTCCAAGCGCGAAGCTTTCCACAAGCGATATACAGATGAAACATGGGGCGATGCAAGAAACTACCAGCTGACAGTAAACAGCAGTGTTCTTGGTGTAGAACAGACAGCAGAACAGATTATTGCTTTTATTGATAAGAAGCATAGATAAGAAATACAGGAAATCAAATGCAGATAGACAGGATATCAGTGCAAATAAAAATAAATGAAAAAACTGGCGTGTCAGAAACAGTGATGTTTTGATGCGGCAGTTCTTTTGCTTCTATGAAAAAAGTGTAAAATTCACCAATTCATATTGAAATAATATGAATTGCTTGTTATAATGAAAACAGAAATGCGAAGTGAGGTCAGGGATGAAAGTAACGAAAGCGGATTTAAGATTATATGCCATTACAGACAGGCAGTGGCTTGGCGGAAAAGACTTTTATATGGTGGTGGAACAGGTTTTAAAAAACGGTGCCACTTTTTTACAGCTACGCGAAAAAAATACAACCCATGAACAGCGTGTAGAGGAAGCAAAAAAAATCAAACAGATTGCGGCAAAATATCATGTGCCGTTTGTTGTCAATGACGATATCTGGGCGGCAAAGGAAGCCGGTGCGGATGGTGTGCATATCGGACAGAGTGATATGGATTATGAGCAGGCACGTAAGATATTGGGACCGGATAAGATTATCGGCATGACGGCAAAGACGGTAGAGCAGGCGGTTCAGGCTGAAAAGCTGGGCGCAGATTATATTGGTGTCGGTGCGGTTTTTCATACGACCACCAAACAGGATGCCAAGGATATGAGCCGTGAAACGCTTGCCGCGATTACAAAAAGCGTGTCGATTCCGATTGTTGCAATCGGCGGGATTACATATGATAATATGGATAGTCTGAAGGATACAGGTGTTGCTGGTGTGTCCGTGATATCTGCGATTTTTGCAAAGGAAGACGAGGGTGCGGCGGCTGCGGCACTGCGCAAAAAGGCGGATACACTGTTTGGTGTGGCACGCAGCCTTATTTTTGACATGGACGATATCATAGCCGAAATCCATGAGCCGGGCAATATCATCATAGATACTTTTCCGTTCCGCGCTGATATCCCACCGGGTAAGGCGCTCAATAAGCTGCTGGGAATTGAGGAAATGCTCCTCGTCGGTTTCCTCCCGCAGGATTTTCAGCAGGTAAAGCAGCTTCAGCTTCTGATTCGATGATTTTGGCATGGCAAATCCCCGCACTACTCACAAAAAAGAGCGGGACATCCCCACTCTTTTGGTTAAACGTAAACATTTCTCCTGGTTTTCTGTCAGGACTGCGTTCCCGGCGCCTGTGCTTCTTCTGTCCCCCGGGTCAGGGCTTCCGCAGCCTCCCTGGCATTTTTCTTCTTCCGCATGGTGATGCCGATTGCAACGGCAATAACAGCCAGCACTGCAATCAGCACAAAAAGCAGTAAATAGGATAAAAATGAATTCAAAAATAATGTAAAATCAGCCATTTGCTTCAAACCCCTTGCCTGAATCACAGGCTTTCGATTTCGGCGCGGTGTTGCCCCGCGGTCTTATTTATCATAACATTTATTGGTACAGGCCGTCAAGAGGGGGGTTGAGATCCCGGCGCAGCCATCCGCAGGCAGGGAACGTCCTCCGGGCATCGGCTCCTGGGGCGGGGTATGGTTGCTGTGCGGGCACGCTTTCGCTCGGTTAAAAACGCAGCGGTACTAGAGCGTATTTGAAAATTGCTTTCTGTCGGCTGTGCGTCTCACTTTGTGGTAGATTTGTCCCAAATGAGGGAGGCATAGCGGGCTACGTTGACCGAATTTGGGGCAAATCTACCGCGAAGTGGGATGTGCAGACGACGGGAATGAATTTTCGAATACGCTCTAGCGTTGTAAAGGACACAACGCAAGGACCGGCGTTTTTATACGACCCTTACAGGAACCCTCCCACCGCCGCCCGCCCCATCCAAAAAGCCCCGCCACATCCCGGCCGCAGGCCCAAAGCCGCCCCACAAACCACACTCCCAACTGCCCGAGGCCGGTTTTAACACCCCCAAAATCCAACCATGCAACTACCTATCTATCCCGGTTGGTGCCATAAAAGGCACGGAAAAAATAAAATTTTTCTAAAATTGTGCCATAAATTACCTTTACAAATAAAAATTATCTGATATAATAGTAAAGCAACTGCTAATTGTTAATACAATTTTGTGGGGAATGATACGAGAGGAGAAAGCATATGAGTTGTATGTGGGTATCTGTGTCTGACTGTAATCAGTCACACATATTTCAACTTACCCAGTTACTAAGGCAGGACAAGGATCTTCAGATCATTTTATCCTACGGGGCGCCTGGTGGAGACAATAGGGGGAGTGGCTCTGCACAAAGGCGTATTGAACGGCTTCTTTCAAGAATTGGAATGCCGTCGCATCTGAAAGGATATCAGTATCTTAAGACCGCTCTTGAGATCTGCCTTAATGACATGGAGGCGCTGGATGGAATTACCAAAAGGCTATATCCGGAGGTCGCCAAAAAGCACAAAACAACAAAGGAAAAAGTGGAGCATGCCGTAAGACATGCTATTGAGTCTGCCTGGAAACGGGGAGATGAAAGAGAACATAAAAATCTGTTCGGTTATTGTCAGACGGAAGGAAAACGTCCGACTAATGCTGAATTTATTACAAGAATGGCGGATTATCTTTTACATGACACAACTTCATTTCTATCCTGATAACGAGGAACAGGAGGACTTAGAAGGTGCGCAGAAAAGAAAATCAGGGATATAGAGAAAAAGATCTAAAGAGCGTCTGGAATCGGCAACCGGGCGCTTTTCTTGTGCTCAAAAAAAGGAAAGTGAACATTGTTTGTTTGTGAATAATGCATATTGTGGTTTGAATTTGTCGGTGGTATACTTAGTTGATATGGGCAATATGACAAACTGATTTGAAAAGAATGGGCATATTGACGATATAAAGGCAGGAGGTAGCGTATGGAAAAAGCCGTAGATGAAGTGATCAGCAGGCTGGCGGAGATTGAAGATACTGCCAACCGGATGAATGAAGCGGTAGAAGTTCGAAAGAAAGAAATTTCTGCCGAAATGGAGGCGAAAACAAAGGATTTCGATGACAGGCTGGCTGCTGAGACGAAACGCAGGCTTGATGAACTGCAGCAGAAGCTTGAAAAAGAAAAAGAAGAAGCGCTCGCCGGCCTGAAGGAGGAAACAGCGCAGCGGCTGGAGAATCTGCAGCGCAAGTATGACAGGGAACACGAAAAAATGAGTGACGGGCTTGTGAAGGAAATGGTCCGTATCTGAAAGGACAGGTATTATGAGTTTATTCCGTTACAGCGGGCTATCCACGAAGGTGAAGGCCATGAAGGGCCGTCTGCTTTCGCCGGAGCAGTTCCGTGAAATGAGTGATCTGCACAGCGTACCGGAAGTCCTTTCTTATTTGAAAAAAATGCCTTCTTATGAGAAGGTGTTGGCTGACAAGGATGAGGCTCATCTGCACAGGGGTGCGGCGGAAGCGTTGGTAAAGCAGTCGCTTTATTATGATTTCGGCAAGCTGTACCGGTTTGCTGATTTGGAACAGAGAGTTTTCCTTGAGGATTATTTCATGCGCTATGAAGTAATCTTTCTGAAAAATGTGCTGCGTTATCTGTTTGACAGTAACGAGGACAGGGCGGATATTGATTTGTCTGCCTATCAGGCGGTGTTTGAGAGGCATTCGGAAATGGATCCCAATGTGCTGATGCAGGCGGAAAGCGTGGAGGGCCTGATTGGGCTGCTCCAGGAAACCATCTATGGAAAAACGCTGGAGATGGTCGGCCGGTCAGGGAAAGCGAATCTTTTTGATTATGAGAGCGCCCTGGATATGCTTTTTTTCAAACAGCTCTGGCTGGATGCCAGGAAGCATCTGAAGAAGGCGGATCTGCAGGTGATCCAGAGGTCGGCGGGGCTGGAGGCAGACACGCTGAATATCCAGTGGATCCACAGGGCGGGAAAGTATTATCATATGGCGCCCGCCGATATTTATGAATTCCTGATTCCCATCCACTACAGGCTTTCCACTTCCCAGGTGAAGCAACTGGTGGAGGCGGAAAGCGCCAAGGATTTCATGGATGTGTTGCAGGGCACCGTTTACGGAAGGGATATGCAGGAGGCGGGCACAGCCCAGCTGGAGGGCATCTGCGGTCGGCTGATGGACAAGGTGCATACACTGAATCTGCGCACACAGCCCTATTCTGTAGCCTGTCTGGATACATACCTGTACCAGAAGGAGCAGGAGGTCAATAAGGTAATTAAGGTAATAGAATGCGTCCGCTACGGCCTGGCCGCAGAACGGATTAAGGAATATCTGGCGTGACTGTGAAGGGACTGGACAGTTACGCCTGTACAGGAGGTGTGAGCAGTGGTAGAAAAAATGAAGTTTATCAGCATCGTCGGACCAAAGGAAGAGATTGACAGGGTGACCTCCCAGTATCTTTCCCGGTACGAGATTCAGCTGGAGAATACTTTATCAGAGCTTAAAGATCTTAAAAATATCACTCCCTGTGCGGACAGCAATCCTTACCGGGGTGTGTTGGCCAGGGCGGAAGAACTGGCCGGCCGCGTCCGGGAGATTGGGAACGCTGCGCCGTCGGGAAAAAGAATGGAAACGCAGGCTGCTGTTGCCCTGACTGAGGAGCTTTATGCAGAACTGGAAAAATGCAGGGCGCAGAAAAGCGGGCTGGAAGCCGAGCGGAAAAAAGTTGTGGAGCTGCTGGTGAATATCAGGCCATTCCAGAATCTGCATTATGATGTGGCGTCCATTCTTCATTTCAAGCATATTAAATTCCGTTTCGGGAAAATTCCTGTGGAATCCTATTCCAAACTGAAGGAATATCTGATGGATGATATCTGCACCATCTTTGATGAATGCAGAAGAGATGAGAATTATATCTGGGGCGTTTATTTCGTCCCTGCCGCGGAAGAAGAGAAGGTGGATGCGGTTTATGCATCCCTTCATTTTGAGCGTACCTTCATTGATGATGATTATGAAGGCACGGTGGAGGAAGCGTTCGAAGCCCTGACCAGACGGCAGAAGGAGCTGGAGGAGAGCCTTGCACAGATAGAGGATTCTTTTCAGGAAAAGCTCATGGCGCGTGGGGGAGAGATGCTTGCTGCCGCCGAAACGATTTCTGACAGCGCGGAATATTTTGATGTGCGCCGCTTAGCAGCCTTTACGAAGGCAAAGGACACGGTTTTCTTCATCCTCTGCGGCTGGATGACCAGGGAAGATGCGGAACGGTTCGAAAAGGAAATCGAAGGGGATGCCGATGTTTTCTGCATGGTGGAGGACGGCAAGAACGAAAGCCTGGAAAACAGATTCCGCAAACCGCCCACAAAGCTGAAGAATCCCAGGATTTTCAAACCCTTTGAAATGTTTATCCGGATGTACGGCCTGCCGAATTATCAGGAATTTGATCCCACGATATTTGTGGCGGTGACCTATTCTATCATATTCGGAGCCATGTTCGGGGACGTGGGACAGGGGCTGTGCCTGTTTATCGGCGGTATGCTTCTGTATAAATTCAAAAAGCTCAATCTGGCGGCCATTGTGGGAAGCTGCGGTATTTTTTCCACGATATTCGGTTTCTGCTTCGGCAGTGTGTTCGGATTTGAGGATGTGATTGAGCCGTTGTGGCTGCGGCCTACGGAGGCCATGACCACGCTGCCCTTTATCGGGAACCTGAATACGGTTTTCGTGGTGGCGGTGGCGCTGGGCATGGGGCTGGTGATCCTGATGATGGTTTTCCACATCATCAACAGTCTGCGCGCAAAGCAGCTGGGTGAGGCATTGTTTGATACCAACGGCGTGGCCGGGCTGGTATTTTACGGTGCGGTTGCCGCAGTGGTGGTCCTGTATATGACAGGAAATGCCCTTCCGGCAGGAATCGTGCTTGTTGTGATGTTCGTGGTGCCGCTTCTGGTGATTGCCTGCAAGGAGCCGCTGACGAACAAGCTGAACAAAAAGAAGGAGCTGATTGAAGGCGGAAAGGGAATGTTTGTGGTACAGGCATTTTTTGAAATGTTTGAAGTGCTGCTCAGCTATTTTTCCAATACGCTTTCCTTTGTCCGTATCGGCGCCTTTGCGGTGAGCCACGCCGCCATGATGCAGGTGGTCATGATGCTGGCTGGCGCGGAAAACGGGGGAACCCCCAATATTATCGTAGTTATTATCGGCAACCTGATCGTACTG
>OGRS01001168.1_pt1 | contig 17619 bp, 15 predicted proteins | sample 1553561 | NCBI WGS metagenome assembly OGRS01 (sample SAMEA2580103, study PRJEB22360) | human gut metagenome | biome: human gut; feature: human-associated habitat; material: faeces | place: Denmark | collected 2008/2010
GCTTTTAACGCCGCTTCCTGTGCCTCCTCCATAGGGATCATCTGTGTCTGCTCCTTCGTCTGCTCCTTCGTCTGCTCCTGGCTGCTTTGCTGCGGAATACTGGCTGCCGCATTATATCTGTATCCGGTCAGGGTCATTGCAAGTGCAAATGCCGCTACGGTAAAAATCCATTTCTTTCTCATATTCTTTCTTATCCTTCCTATCAGATTGGAATGTGTAAAGTGTAGCCGATATCCTGCCAGATTACAAGTGGAATTTTTGTGTACAGGGTATATTTGTAAAAATCTAACAAATATAGGAACACTTGCAATACCGTAAATTGCGCCGCCCATGCCTCTTTTTACAGATTCCCTGATTGTCTCCATGGACAGCAGCCCATTATTATTTGTGTTTATGGGTTGCATCTGTTACTTTCTGTTTTCTGGAAATGTATAGAGCAGCTCTTATCACAACAGCTGGAAACTGGACAGGAATTTTGATCGGACAAGTGTTGGGCGATTTTATTATCAAAATAAACGCCACAAAAATCACGCCGGATATGTATATAGGAAAAGTATGGCAGCTCAAGGCACACTACGGAGTTTTGATTTGGCTACTCGTTTTCCTACTTTCGTTTATTATCGGAATGCTTGTTGAAAAGAAAATCATTGTTAAAATGCGTAGTTAATAATAGACAGCTATCTATTTGCAAGTCGCAAGTAGATGGCTGTCGGTTTTATCTGTATATTCTAATTAAAGGTCAATCCTGTACATAACGAAACGAGAAAGAGGGAGCTTTATGAACGCCGAACTCACTTTCCTGCAATTCCTGCAATCCCTGCACAGCCCCATGCTGGATGGAAGCATGTGTTTTATTACCCGTCTGGGAGACTCCGGTATTCTCTGGGTGACGCTGACAGCGGTGCTACTGGTGTTCCGCAGAACGCGGCGGGTCGGATGTGTGCTGGCAACGGCGCTCATCATCGACGCTGTCCTCTGCAATCTTCTTCTCAAGCCGCTGGTGGCTCGCGTCCGTCCATGCGACATCCTTACGGAGGTACAACTGCTTATCCCGTACCCGGACGATTTCTCCTTTCCTTCGGGCCATACAGCGGCGTCCTTCGCCTCGGTGACAGCCCTTTGGATGGCCGGGAAAAAGCAGTGGGCGATGGCGGCTCTGCTGGTAGGCATTCTCATCGCATTCTCGCGGATGTACCTCTGTGTCCATTACCCGACGGATATTCTGGGCGGTGCCATTTTGGGAGCCGCCTGCGGATGGGCGGGAGCATGGCTCGTAAAGAAAGCAGAGCGCCGAATGGCCATCCCGCGGAACTGAAAAAAGAAGAAGAGGCCGCCGTACAACAGCTTGCTGTACGGCGGTCCCTTTTGTTATGGGGACCCGCTTATCTGCGGGAACATCCCGGTTTTCCGCAAAAAGCCCAAAAGACATGCAGGCGAAGCAATGCAGCCCCAAAAAATCGGCTTCAGTAAAAAGAAAAGCACCATACTTCCTACGAAGTACAGTGCTTTTTGGTGGAGAATAGCGGGATCGAACCGCTGACCTCTTGCATGCCATGCAAGCGCTCTCCCAGCTGAGCTAATCCCCCATAGCTGGTATGTCGTCCCTGACGACGTGTGTTATTATACCAGCTGAAAGGAGAGTTGTCAATAACTTTTTTTATTTTTTGTGAGCGACGCTGCGGCTGGTGCTGCGCTTGTAGTAGAACAAGTACTGCTGTACGATGCCAGCCTGCTGATCATAGGAAGGAAAAGGGTCGCGGCCGCCGAATTCCTCATCAATGAGTCGCTGTATCCAGACATCAATGGGAGCCATCGCGGTACGGCCATAGCCAAAGAGGCAGACGCAGTTTGCTACCTTTTTGCCGACGCCGTCCAGCTCGAGGAGGCGGGAAAAGAGCGCGTCGTCGGGCAGCGCCGCCAGAGCACCGAGGTCGAGTGTGCCGCTGGAAGCCTGAGCGGCAGCGTTCTGGATGTAACGGGTGCGGTAGCCCAGACCACAGCCCATCAGCTGCGCCTCAGAGAGGCCGCAGAGCTGCTGCGGGGTGGGGAAGAGGAAAACTTCATCGCCTTCGGCACTGAGCGGTTCGCCGCAGCACCGGGCAAGGTGTTCCACGGCGGTGCGGATGGCCGGAATGCTCTTGCGCTGGGAGATGAGAAAGGTGATGAGCATTTCCCATGGGTCCTGATGCAGGATTCGGATGCCCTGCCCGAAATCGAGCGATTTGTCCAGATAGCTGCTCTGTCCCGCCAAACTGCACCGCAGCGCGGCATAGTTCCGGCCCAAATCAAAGTAGTCGGCCCAGTACTCCCAATCTGAGCCATACCATGCGGCATCGTATTGACCATCGCCCAGCGGAGTCAGATAAAGAAGTGCGCCGCCGGAAAGAAAACGGTAACGCCCGTCGGACAACTTTTGTGGCCGGAAGCACTGGCCGCTTTCGATGATCTTGTCGAGGTCAAAGTCGTCCAGGATGGCGACGAGCTGATGGGTGAGGGAAACTGTATGCATGGAAAACTCCTTTTTGAAAAAATTGTGGCGATGCCCGATTCGCGGTGGAAACTGATTCCTATCTGTACCCTCTGCGGGGAGGGTGACATGGCTCAAAAGTTGGGAGAACTGATTGATAAGATTTCTATCCACACCCTCCGCGAGGAGGGCGACTTGTCGCAAATCAATGTGGCTGCAGGTCAAAAACTATTTCTATCCACGCCCTCCGCGAGGAGGGCGACAAGGAGCTCGAGAAACACACCTACATCAAGACCAATTTCTATCCACGCCCTCCGCGAGGAGGGCGACGACCGTGCCGTCGTCAGAGACCACGAGTGTAGAGGATTTCTATCCACGCCCTCCGCGAGGAGGGCAACGAGCGGTGCTTTTTACCGCGCTTATAGTCCATTTATTTCTATCCACGCCCTCCGCGAGGAGGGCGACGGGAGCGTGCCATTGTGGAGTATCTGAACAGCCATATTTCTATCCACGCCCTCCGCGAGGAGGGCGACCAGCCAGCGCGCCAGTCCTGCCCGCCACCTGTGGGATTTCTATCCACGCCCTCCGCGAGGAGGGCGACCTTGCATCCAAGCATTTCCCCCTGCTGCACACCAAAATTTCTATCCACGCCCTCCGCGAGGAGGGCGACAACGCCCGGATGGTCAGGCCATCCCACTCGCCGATTTCTATCCACGCCCTCCGCGAGGAGGGCGACTTGGACATTTCATAAAACGCACCTCACATATACAATTTCTATCCACGCCCTCCGCGAGGAGGGCGACGTGACCGAACGGTCTTGCTCGTCAACGTGGTTGATTTCTATCCACGCCCTCCGCGAGGAGGGCGACATCAGATATTGGGAGACGGCATACCCCGCAGGCATTTCTATCCACGCCCTCCGCGAGGAGGGCGACCTATGATTCGAGTTGCGCCGGAACGTGGCTGCTGATATTTCTATCCACGCCCTCCGCGAGGAGGGCGACCGGGATGCCGGACAACTACAAAGGCCCGGCGCAATTTCTATCCACGCCCTCCGCGAGGAGGGCGACCGGCCTGCTGACGGAGGACGACATCGCAGAGGTGATTTCTATCCACGCCCTCCGCGAGGAGGGCGACCGCAGCGGCAAGAGCGGCAGAGCTGAGTTTTGAATTTCTATCCACGCCCTCCGCGAGGAGGGCGACCCGGGCAGCTATTAAGCAGGTGAAAATCCCGTACCAATTTCTATCCACGCCCTCCGCGAGGAGGGCGACCGGGACCTCGATGTTCACGACTTTGTTGTCGGGAGATTTCTATCCACGCCCTCCGCGAGGAGGGCGACTGACTGCCCGCGGCTCGATAACACCCGGCATAAATTTCTATCCACGCCCTCCGCGAGGAGGGCGACCTGCCGGTCATTGCGGCCCACGCCGAACCATCATAATTTCTATCCACGCCCTCCGCGAGGAGGGCGACCATGTTCAGAGCTTCGCTGGTGAGGGCATTGAAGGATTTCTATCCACGCCCTCCGCGAGGAGGGCGACCGGCATTGGATATGTAATCCAGCGTCCCAGCATCATTTCTATCCACGCCCTCCGCGAGGAGGGCGACCTTCGCCTCCTTTATATCCAGCTTTCGTTCTGGATTTCTATCCACGCCCTCCGCGAGGAGGGCGACTGACGCCCGCCGCCGTGCCATAATTTCCATCCTATTTCTATCCACGCCCTCCGCGAGGAGGGCGACGGAGGCCGTGGTCTTGTCGATCTGCGCCTGTTTGATTTCTATCCACGCCCTCCGCGAGGAGGGCGACAAAATGTACCGGGATAGCTATAATCTCCACATCATGATTTCTATCCACGCCCTCCGCGAGGAGGGCGACAGCAAAAACAGAGACAAAATCTCTATTTTCAAACAAATTATACAACATTCTGCACGAATTTAGAAGAGCCTTGATTTACAACGGGTCAAAGAACTATCCAAATCATGCAAAATGACACAAAAATCCGGTGCGAAGGTGCCGGAAAGATGCTGAGAACTCGCCCTTCGCACCGGGGCGGGAAACTCAGAACAACAGCAGGCCGTCCTGCTCGAAGGGCGGATGAACGCCGATATGCTCCACCTTGCTCTTATAGTTGTTGCCCAGCTGGTAGAAGCGCAGGCTGTCCAGCGCGGGGTCGATGAGGGCCGTCAGCTCCGCCTTGAGAACGGCATACTGCGCGGCATCCAGCAGACACTCGAACACGGAGTTCTGCACCCGCTGACCGTGGTCCACACAGCGCTTGGCGACTTTGCGCAGACGTTTGCGCCCGGCAGAAGTTTCGGTGTTGACGTCGTAGGTGATAAGGACCAGCATACACATCCCTCACTTCCAGAAAAATGGCGGGTAAAGCTCCATATCGCCCCGCAGGGTGCGGGCCAGAAGCAGAGCCTGCACATAAGGCACGAGGCCCCACGGAAGCTTTTCGTTCAGGAACGGGTGGGTGATAGTCTCCTGCTTGCGGGTCTGCCACCCGCCCAGAAAGGCGCGGCGGCCCTCATCGGTGAGAAGGACAGCTCCGTTCTCCTGCTTCTGGAAATGCTTCGGCATCATGATTTTCTGGTTGATGCAGGAGAGCACGAAGCGGTCGGCGTAAACAGTGCGCAGTTCTTCCATGAGGTCGAGGGCGAGGCTCCTGCGCCCGGGCCGGGCGCGGTGGAGAAAGCCGACGTAGGGGTCGAGGCCCACACTCTGAAGAGCCGCTGTGCAGTCGGAGGCCAGAAGCGAATAAGCAAAGGAGAGCAGGGCATTGGTGTTGTCCAGCGGCGGGCGGCGGCTCCGGCCTGCGAAAGAAAAATCATCGTGCTGCTGCAGGATGAGCGAATCAAAGCAGTCGAAATACCGCTGCGCCGCCTCGCCCTCCAGGCCGCGAAGCTGGTCGAGGTCGTCGCACTGCTCGATAAGGGGCAGCGCTGCCGCCAACTGGGCGCTGGTGCGCTTGAGCTGTTCCACCGGCACCCGCTGGGGGTGGTCGCGGGTGGCCCGTTCCAGCACCCAGCGGGCGTTATAGACTTTGCCCAGGATGAAATTGCGCGCATAGAGACAGCTCTCTGCCTCGCTGTCTGCGATGCGGTACTGGGTCTGCCGCAGCAGGACGTTGCCCCGCTCTTCGCCTACGGCCCGGGCCAGAAAGCGGCCCTGCGGGCTGAAAAAGCTCAAATCGACCCCGAGGCTGGTGCATTTACCCATCAGGGCAGGGCTTGCGCCGGGATAGCTGAAGCAGACGATGCCTTCCAGCGTGTGGAGCGGGACCCGGCCCATTTCAGCCTTGTTGCAGAGCAGGACGATGTTCTCCCCCTCGAGGGAAAGGTAGGCGTCCTTGTTGAGGACGTAGAGCGTGTTCAAAAACTTTCTCATGGCGCGGCCTCCTGCATCTCGTCCAGATGGGCGCGGAGATAGGCTTTCGGGTCGGCACGCTGATACAGCACGGGGAGGCAGAGCTCTTTGAGGGAGCAGGCGTTGCAGTGGGTGCCGGGCTTCGACTTGGGGGTATAGCCCCGGGCAAAATAGGCGTGCATCTCATCGGCCATCTTCTGGGTGGCCTGGCGCAGTTCTTCGGTCAGCGGCACGACCTCCCGCCGCCGCGTTTCCTCGTAGAAGAGCGCACCCTCCGGGATGCTGCACACCAGCATCTCTTCCAGCGCCATGGCCTGTGCGCAGAGCTGCAGCCGGTCAGCGTCGCTGGCCTTGGCGCGGCCATGCTTGTACTCGACAGGCATGGGCTTCCAGAGCCCTTCCTTGCTTTGCAGGGGGATGCCCTCCGGATCGGCCCGGAACTCGACGACATCGCAGTTTCCGCTCAGGCCAAGCCGACGGCTGACCACCTGCATCCCTCGGGTGATGAGCAGGCCGCCGCGCCGTTCGGTCTGGTCTGCGTCATGGCAGCGGGCGTGGTCGAGCTGGCCTTCGACGGTGCGGCGGTTCTCCGCCCACTGCTGTTCCAGATGGATGAGCGCCCACTGGCGGCGGCAGAAGCAGAAGTGCTGGATGCCCGACAGGGGCAGCCAGTCGTCTGCGCCGCCCATCAGGACAGCCTCTCGCAGGTGACTCCTTCCGGCAGAGTGTCTGCCACCGTGACGGTGTAGTCGCGGTAGCTGCGGGCGGCGTCCACATCGGGCTTGCGCTGGACGGTGACGGAGTCGAAGAGCTTGTAGGCCGGGGCATTGCCCAGCTCAGAATCGTGCTTGAACACGATGAGCTCCCGCACGGCCATCTTGCCGCGGGCGGCGCTGTGGTCGTTCTCGAACATATTCAGGATGGCAGTCCACAGAAGTTTCAAATCATCCTCGGAGAAGCCGGTGGTCTTCCGGGCGAGGTTGGCCGAGACATAGCCCTCGGCGCGGTAGAGGGCGTAAGGCACGATGTGCTTGCGGCCCATTTCAGTACCCTTCTTCTCGGCATCGGCCTCGGTAGTGATGGCCACGCGGGTGATGGTGACTTCCTGCGGGACGATGGGGTCCACCGACCGGGCAAAGCTCAGCTGGACGGGGCCGCGCACCTGACCGCAGTTCAGCGCACCCTTGACGAAGGTGGTCATGACGGCACCGAAGGTGCGGATGTCGAAGTAGTTCTCACACATATAGTCCCGCAGCTTGGCATCGATGTCGGGGTCGGCCTTTTTGGCGGCTTTCAGGTCGGGGTCGATGCCCAGAGTTTTGATGGCCTCGGCGTCGCTGCGGTTGAGAGGAACGCCGTCCTTGATGTAGATGCGGTAGCCTTTTTCGTCCTCTTTCAGGGTCTCGACATAGTTGCGGATCTTCCGCTTGAGGCAGACGTCGGTCACCAGACCGTAGCCCGTCTCGGGGTCGATGCGGGGCATATTGCCTGCGTCGGGGTCGCCGTTGGGGTTGCCGTTCTCGACGTCGAACAGGATGACGAAATCATAGCGGTTCTTGATGGGCTCAGACATGGTTTATTCCTCCTCATTCTTTTTGGCGTAGCGTTTCTGGGTCTGGTGGTAGTAGCCGATCTCAAAGGCACCCTGCTCCGGCAGGCTGAGCCGCGCCGGGAAGCCTGTCTCGGGCAGCTGGGCCATCAGCTCGGTGAGCTGTTTGCTGAAATGCACCTCGTTGGGGGTGCTCATCTTCTGCAGATGCTTCTGAGCCAGCTTGACCAGCGTGGGGAAGGCCGTTGCCGGAGTGGCACAGGCCGAGTTGAAGTACCGGTCTTTGATGGTGGCGTTGATGCCGGGGTTGGCGACGCTCTGGATCGTCTCCAGTACAGAGAAGAGACGCCCCAGAACATAGGGGACATGGCTGCTTTCGTTCAGGCTCACGGTAAATACCTCCTTGTTGAGCTCGGTGGGGTAGTTGCGGAGATAGTAGGCTTTCAGGATGGCGGCGCGGCCCCGGGTGACTTCCCGTTCGGCCCGGATGCGGAGGGTCACGCCGTTGAGCAGGGTGGCGGGGTACGGCCCGCCGGTGAGGATGGCCCGGAGCAGATCGCCCGCCAGCTGGGGCGATGGATTTTTGTCCCGGGATTTCTGGTTGACCGTCTCCTGCGCCAGCGCCCAGACCGACAGGTTTTCCCGCTTGTCGAAGGCGGGGCGGGTGATGCTGAGCCGGTCGGCGTGGTCCTGCAGATTTTTGGCAAACTGTCCGAAACTGCTGTGCAGGAAGAACCGGACGGAGAGCCGGGCCGCGTTGGGCGAGATGCCCAGCACATAGAAGTTCTGGTTCGGGTCCAGCTTGTCATCGAGGAAGGAGACGGGGCGTCCCTGAGAAAGGGCTTTCAGTGCGGCGGCAAGGTCGCTTTCCGAGACGCCGCGCGCCTCGGCACCGCCGCAGAAAAACATCAGCATGGCGTTTGAGTAGGCGGGAGCGGCGTTTTCGGCCCAGCAGACGATGGTGGTGTCGCCGATGCGCTGCCAGCAGTTCCGGTCTGCCAGCAGCAGATTGAGGGCCGTGGTGTAGGCAAAGGCCGCATACTCGCTGACAGGGGCGTTGGCACCCTGCTCATGGCCATAGGAGCAGAAAGCGGGCGCGTTGAAGGAGACCAGCGCCGCACCGGCGGCCTGTGCGCCCATCACACCCTTGATGGCGGGGTGGATGCGGGCGATGCCGGCCTCTTTGCCGGTGATGAGGCAGCGGGCCGTCTCGGCGTCGGCATCGGAGGTGTCAAAGGCGGACTGCCATGCGGTCCGGATGTCCTTATCGGTGGTGGCCAGCCAGTGGGAGCCGTCGGGGGATTCGTAGCCGAACACAAGGTTCGCGTTGTTGTTCAGGTCGGCCCACTGCTTTGCCAGCAGCGGGTGGGTGGGGGCTGTATCCGGCTTCCAGCTGTCAAAAAAGGCAAGGATGGCTTTGGCGGCAGGGGAGTCCACACCGTCGAGCACCTTGTGGTGGAGGGCGGCACAGGCTTCGAAGCACTGGCGGGAACGCTCTGGCTTGCCCTTTTCGTCTGCGCCCAGCAGATAGGACGTATTGTCGCACAAAAAGTTCGCGGCGACGCCGGAGGCGCGTTTGACCCGGTGGGGGACAGGAAGCTCACGGGGGGCGATGACGGTCTTTTTGCCCTTGGGGACTTCCTGCCGCAGGTCGTTGAGGGCGAGGAGCTGGCCGTCGGGGCCGAGGCGCAGTTCATAGCTGACTTTGAACTTACTGTCCCAGCCGGGGGCCTCCACCTTGCCCTGCTTCAAGAGCTGTTCATAATAGGCGGTGAGTGCTTGGAGTATCATGTAAACACCTCCACGTCCCGGCATTCCATCACGCCGTCCACCAGCTTTGCGCGGAAGAACTGGCTGCGGATGTTGGCCGAATCAGAGTAATCGAGGCTGTGGAGCATGAAGCCGAGGTCCTGCGTGACCTTCAGCGCCGGAATGCTGCCGCCCGGCCACTCCCGGAAGTTGGCCGGGAACTCCCGGCACCCGAAACAGGGCTGGTGATAGCACTGACCTTTGCGCAGGCGTCGGCGCAGGATGTCCTGGAACTTGCCGGGATTGTCGCTGGGGGCAGCCTTGTCCGTCAAATCAAAGTGGCACTCGATGACGTAGTGGACATCCTGCAGGACCATCGCGGCCCGCTGCTGGATGTCCTCCGAGGTGTAGAGCACCGGCGGCGTGCCGCCCTTGGCCGCACTGAGGGCGGCGGAGGACAGCAGGGTGGACTTGACCTCGTTGCGCCGGATGTTGGTGAACCGGATGGGCCGCTGGGTGTATTCCTCCGTGGACGCTTCATCCACGGGGTCAAGGCCGAAGGGCTTGAGCAGATAGATGCGGTCAACCGTATAACGCAGCCCGGGGTGCCAGTAGATGGCTTCCACAAGGCCCCGCGCAGCGGATGGAGTGATCATGTCGTAGCTCACGCGCTCGGTCTTCATTTCCGGACGAGTGAAACAGGCATAGTCGCCCCATACTTCAATGAGCATGGACATCAGCATCGCCTCCTTTCCGGGTGAAGTTGAATTTTCAGACGAAGATGAATGTTAGCCATTGCAACCACCTCTTTCTTTTAGAAGTAAAGGCCGATGCCCGTCTCCACATCCATGGCAAGGCCGGTCTTTTCACTGTAGCAGCTGGTGTCGGTGAGGATGGCCGAGACGTCGGACAGAGGAGCCAGCGCTCCGGCGGCGTCGAGCTTGTCGAACTGGTCCTTATAGCAGGAGACGCTGTAAACGCCCAGCTTCCGCAGCAGCGTCCGGGTAACATGACCGCTGCGCAGTTGCTCACAGAGGACTGCGCCCTCGCCGACGGGCAGATAGACCGTGCGGGCAGCGTTCTCGATGAGGCGGAATTCCTCCGCCACCTGTGCAAAGGGGAGCTGGCAGCCCCGGATGCCCCGGAGAAAGGCATCCAGAATGCCGTGCTTGTCCACGGCGTCGGGGCCGCGCAGGTCGGAAAGCTCGTTGAAGTAGAGCTGAATGGCCCGGGGCGTGTCCAGTGTGTCCTGATGCCGGGCGGTGTAGTCCAGCGCGCTGACGTTCTGCATGAGCATCTGGGGCGTGGAACACTCGTCCAGCCGGAACCGGTAGATGATGCTTTCCTCTGCGCCCCGCCGCCCCTCACGGTTGCAGCGCCCGGCAGTCTGTAAGAGCGAGTCAAGACCGCACTGCTCGCGGTAAGCGACGGGAAAATCCACGTCCACGCCCGCCTCGATGAGAGAGGTGGACACCACCCGGCAGGGCAGACCCTCTTTCAGTCGCTGGCGGATGTCGTCCAGCTGACGGCGGCGGTCGGCGGCGCAGAGCAGGGTGGTCAGGCAGTAGCTGCCTTCGGCGGGCAGAGCAGCGTAGAGCTGCTGGGCCGTCTTGCGGCGGTTGACCACGCAGAGCACCTGCGGGTGATTTGCCAGACGGGCGGCGAACTCCTCCTGCGGCAGGGTGCCGAGGTCTTGCAGTGTGGTGCGCCGGAGCACTTCGTAGAGGCGGGCCGCGTCGGGCGTGATCTCCTGCGGGTGGAGCTCCGGCGCAAAGTGCCGGAACAGCGGCTCAAGGGCAGGCTGGGTGGCCGTGCAGAGGATGGCCGTGGAGTGGTAATGCTGGATGAGCTGGGCGATGGCGCTGACGCAGGGGGCAAGGTAGTCGCCCGGGAGGGTCTGAGCCTCGTCGAAGATGATGACGCTGTCGGCGATGTTGTGGAGCTTGCGGCAGCGGCTGCTGCGGTTGGCGTAGAGCGACTCGAAGAACTGCACCGCCGTCGTCACCACGACGGGGGCGTCCCAGTTTTCGCTGGCCAGCATCTGACGGTACTGGGCGTGGGTCAGGTCGTCCTGCTCAACAGTCTTGTACTCGGCGTTGGAGAAGTCGGCCAGAACATTTTCTGCGCCCAGCAGACCCGAGAAGACGGCGGCGGTCTGATCGATGATGGACATATAAGGGATGACGTAGATGACCCGCTTCATCTTCTGGGCGGCGGCGTGCTCCAGCGCAAAGGCGAGGGAGGCGAAGGTCTTGCCGCCGCCGGTGGGTACGGTGAGGGTGTAGAGCCCCTGTGGGCCGTGCGCGCCTTTCTCGAGGCAGGCGCGGAGGACAGTGTTGCGCTGGACGCTGACGGGCGAGGGCGATTCGGCCCTGAGATAGCGCTGCGCCTGTGCCGAGACGATGTCCCGCAGCGCGGCGATGTCCGTGCCGCTGCCCCGGGGTGCGGCCTTGCCGTCCATGAAGGTCTCGGTGTCGATGAAGTCGGCGTCCACGAGGCAGGAGTAGAGCATCCGGGTAAAGAACGCGAGGCTCAGCGGGTCGGCGCAGGCCCACGCGGGCGGCGTCGAGGCAGGGAGCGTTACTTCCTGCCAGCCGTCGTAGGGGTCTACCGGCTTCTTGCTCCGGCCAAACAGGGTGGCGTCGCCCGGGTCATCGGCGGGGCTCCCGCCGTCGGGCAGGCCGCTGTGGTGTCCGGCCACGGCAAAGGCAGTGTGGGGATGTTGGCGAACCCAGGCCTCCTGCGCCCCGGCGGTGGAGTGATCCACCTTGGGGCCGCCTTTGAGCCGCAGCTGGAAGGCGTCGCTATATTTGCCGACGTCGTGGAGCCACGCGGCAAATTCGGCCTCGCTCTGCGCCCCGAAGGGGGCTGCGAAGGAACCGGCCAGCCTGGCGGTGCCGGCGAGATGGTCGTAGACGGTCTGGGTGCGGGTGCCGTCCTCGCTGATGTGGGCAAGACGTGTAGAGTGCTCCATAAAATGACCTCCTGACTCTGATTTGCAATAAGGATACGCTTTTGAAAAAGCGGCTGTCAACAAAACGCGCTTTTCGACGAAGAATTCCGGGATTTTGCACAAAAAGCAGACGGAAAAATCTGCAATGTGCCAAAGAAGAAAGAAACGAGTATTTTCTTATTTTTATGATAATGCAAATGCTGTACAATAAACTGGACTTTTAACGATTTTTCAGGCAAAAATGAAAAGAGAACTGCGTTTTCAGTACTGCGGGAGGAAGACCGCCTATCAGCAGAGAAAAAATGAAGATGTTGTGTACAACAACACCGCATTAAGATGGAATTAAGGCAGGGTTAAGAAAACTGCAAGAAAAGTGCTGAGTTATTCCATCCTGGAATGGACTTTCGGGAAAATCAAGGCGAATATCCCCCTTTTCATTTGCTGAAATCTGTTGTATTATGAATAACAGATATGGAAACTGAGCAAAATGCGCCTGGATGAAGCGCAAACAGGAATGATAAGAAAAATAAAGGGCAATAGGGGGAGAGCTACGATGGACGAAAAAGATTACGAGCTGCTGCACGCGCTGGACGAGACGCGCAACATCACCCACGCAGCGGACAAACTGTACATGACCCAGTCGGCACTTTCCAAGCGCATCAAGGCGCTGGAACAGGAGCTGGGGGTGGAGATCGTCCTGCGCTCACGGCAGGGCATCCGCTTCACGCCGGCCGGTGAACAGGTGCTGCTCCACAGCGCTGCCGCCGCCCGCGAGATGGAAAAGATGCGCCGCCAGCTGGCTTCCATTCAGGGCGAAGCCTGCGGCACCCTGCGGGCCGGCATCTCGGTGAACTTCTCCTACTACCGTCTGCCCGAGGTGCTGACCGAGTACCACAAAGCCTACCCGAAGGTACGCCTCGACATCGCTACCGGCCACAGCCGGAACATTTACCAGCAGATGCTGGATTCTTCGCTGGACGTGGCGGTGCTGCGGGGCGAGTATCCGTGGGACGGCACCCAGTTCCTGCTTTCGCAGGAGAATATCTGCCTGATCTGCAGTGAGGAGAACAAGGACAGGCCCATCTCCGATTACCTTTATATCGACCACAGCAGCGACGCCACCATCAGCGCCCAGATGGCCCGCTGGCGCTATGAGAACGGCGTGACCAACGATGCGGGCAATTTTGTGGTGGATAACATCATGGTCTGCCGCGAGATGGTGGAGCGCGGCCTCGGCTGGGCGCTGATGCCGGAAGTGGCGCTGGATAACTTCAAAGGCTATGTCAAGCCCTGCACCTTTGAGAACGGCGAGCCCTTCGTCCGGCGCACCTATATTTTCTGCCAGAGAGATGCAGCCGCCCTGCCGCAGGTGCAGCTCTTTATGGACATGCTCAAAAAGCACCGCTGAGAGGAGAAAAACATGGAAACGACTATTTCGCTGGTCCAGATGCTGGATGCACGGGAGCGCCGGGTGCAGCATCAGCAGGAGCTGCTGGCCCGGTACCACAAGCCGCTCATCTGCTTTACCATGAATATCTGCGGCCCGGTAAAGGATTCGCCCCTCATCCGGCGGGGCTTTGCGCGGGGGCGTCAGCTGCTGCGCCAGCAGTTTCTGCGGGCAAAGCTGACGTCGCTGTATCAGGACGCTGTCCGGGAAGTGACCGGCTGTGAGGCGTTCTATGTGCTGGACGCCGATCCGCTGGCCATCAAGAAATTCACCACCGACATCGAGGACGCCACCCCGCTGGGGCGGCTGTTCGACATGGACGTCATCCGTCCGGACGGCCTCAAAGTGGACAGAGAAGAGCTAAACCTCGAAGGCCGCTGCTGTCTCATCTGCGGCGGGCCTGCCAAGGTGTGCAGCAGCCGCCGCATCCATACCGTGGCCGAACTGCAGGAAAAGACGACGGAGATCCTGACCGAGGCCCGGGACGTGCAGGACATCGCCGACGCGGCCCGTCTGGCCGTCCGCGCCCTGCTCTACGAAGTGACCACCACCCCGAAGCCCGGCCTTGTGGACCGGCGCAACAGCGGAAGCCACAGGGACATGGATGTGTTCACCTTCATGGACAGCGCCGCGGCGCTCTACCCCTATTTTGAAGCCTGCGCCCGGACGGGCCGCGAGACGGCGGAACAGCCCGCGTCAGAGACATTCGCGGCCCTGCGGCCCCTGGGTTGTGAGGCCGAGGGCGAGATGCTGGACGCCACCGGCGGCGTCAACACCCACAAGGGTGCGGTCTTTTCGGTGGGCATCGTCTGCGCGGCGCTGGGACGCCTCGACCGCTCCCTCTGGGCCGACGCTGCCCGGGTGCTGGCGGAAGTATCCGCCATGACGGCGGGCCTGACCGAGAAGGATTTTGCAGGCGTCACTGCCGAGAACGCCGCCACCGTGGGCCAGAAGCTTTATATCCGGTACGGCATCACCGGTGTGCGCGGGCAGGTGGAAGCCGGACTTCCCGCAGTGCTGAATGTCGGTCTGCCGGTGCTGGAAGAGGGCCTTGCCAAGGGTTACGACTTCGACCGCGTCGGCGGCGGCGCACTGCTGGCCATCCTGGCCAACAGCACCGATACCAACATCATTGCCCGCTCGAGCCGGGAGCGTCAGCTGGCCCTCACCGAAGAGCTGAAAGCCCTTCTGGCCCAGACACCTTACCCGGACAAAGATGCCCTCGCGGCGCTGGATGACCGGTTCATTGCAGAAAATCTTTCGCCCGGCGGCAGTGCCGACCTGCTGGCACTGACCTGGCTGCTCCATTTTGTTACTACTGAGGGGAATATCGATGAGTGAATATACCATTTCGCAGGTCTATCCGACCGATAAAACCGTTCTGGCCCAAATCGACACACTGCTGAGTCAGGAGGGCATCCGCCGCGACGGCAATCTGGACTACATCTGTGCCATGTTCGACGAGGAATACAACGTCATCGGCACCGGCAGCTGCTTCGGCAACACCCTGCGGTGCTTCGCCGTCAGCAGCGCCCATCAGGGCGAGGGTCTGCTGAACCAGATCATCACCCATCTCATCGAGGTGCAGTGTGCGCGGGGGAATATGCACCTGTTTCTCTACACCAAGGTAAAAAGCTCCAAGTTTTTCGGCGACCTCGGCTTCTACGAGATCGCCCGGGTGGAGGATACCCTTGTCTTCATGGAGAACCGCCGCGACGGCTTCGGGGCCTATCTGCGCGATCTGGAAAAGACCAGGGCCGAGGGCAAAAGTGCGGCCCTCGTCATGAACGCGAACCCTTTTACCCTCGGTCATCAGTATCTTGTGGAAAAAGCCGCTGCCGCCTGCGACACGCTCCACCTGTTCGTGGTCAGTGAGGACGCCAGCCTCGTGCCTTTTGCCGTGCGCAGGAAGCTGGTGGAGGCGGGCGTGGCCCATCTGCCCAACGTCGTGCTCCACGACAGCGGCCCCTACATCATCTCGAATGCCACTTTCCCCAGCTACTTCCTGAAGGATGAGGCAGCTGTCATCGACGGCCACGCCCGGCTGGACCTCGCTGTCTTTACGAAAATCGCGGCGGCGCTGAACATCACTGCCCGCTATGTGGGCGAGGAGCCTACCAGTCAGGTGACGGGGCTTTACAACCAGATCATGTGCGAGCAGCTGCCCAAAGCGGGTATCGAGTGTGTCGTTGTACCCCGCAAAGAAGCAAACGGCAAGGCCATCAGTGCTTCCACCGTCCGCCAGTGCCTGCAGAGCGGCGACTGGGATACCCTCGAGACGCTGCTGCCCAAGACCAGCCTCGACTATTTCCGCAGCCCAGAGGCAGAGCCGGTGCTGGCGCGCATCCGCAATGCGGGCAATGTCGTGCATTACTGAGAAAAACTTCCTCTCTCTCTCTTTGTGGTCATGACAACGAAAAGCGCAAACCAAAAAAGCAGACGCTGTACAAAGCGTCTGCTTTTTTGGTATCATTCAGTTTGTGGTCTGGGCGGCAGACTGTATCATCTTCCAGACAGACTCGACGCTCTGGCGTATCTGAGCCAGCGTGGCGATGTCCTCGTCACTCATCCGGGAAGCCGGGGGAGAGAGCACCGTCTTGGCAGAAGTCACCGTGCCGGTGAGCTGGATGTGGACGTTGTGGTCCGGGATGGTCAGCAGCACATGGATGGGCGTGGTCTTCGAGAAGAGAGCATCCGTCGAAAAGCCGAGTACGAGGGTCGTACCGTCGGCTGCGGCGGGGAACTGATAGTAGCGGTAGCCGTCTCGCGCGGCGGAAGGAGAGACTTTTTTCAGCCCCTTGAGCGAGAGGGTGAAGCCGGAAAGCTCCTGCAGCTCGACCTTGTTCGTCTCGACGCCCAGTACGGTGGCAGCCTGCGTCTGGGAGATGTAGTCTCCGAGGCTCCACTCGGGCAGAAGAACGCTTGCGAGGGAGAGTTTATCGGTGACAGCCTGACGCAGAACGGTGTAGAGCTGCCCGATGTCGAAGAGCGTCTCTTCCGAGTCGATATAGACCTGGGTGAAGGGAGACGTCTTGACGGAGTCGTCTTCGTTGAGCTGGTAGAAAGAGAGCTGCAGCTTTCCGGGCGCATACTGCCCGCTGACGCTTCCGCTGGAAGCGTTCACCCGCTCGAGGATGTTCAGCAGCGGCGGCTTATCCGGGCTGTTGGGCGCTATCTCATACCGGAAGGTGAAGGATGCACCGGTTTGCAGAGCCGAGATTTTGCTGTGCAGCTGGAAAAAGACCACGCCCACAGCGGCCACTACGGCCACCAGCACGACCGCTAAAGCAACAAACAGCGGATTGACACGTTTTTTTGGAGATGCCATCTGCAAGACCTCCTGTCATAGACTCTATGATTATAGCATACGAGCAGGCAGACGAAATGTCAAGCCGGAACTTGACGTTATCAGACGGTCAGCGTATACTGTCTGGTACGTCTTATATAAGGTAAAAGGAGGCAGAGATGAAAATAGCGATACTTGGCACCAGCGGCAGCGGAAAATCCACGCTGGCAAAGCGCCTGGGAGAGAGATACGGCCTGCCGGTGCTCCATATGGATACCGTGCATTTCCTGCCCGGCTGGGTGGAGCGGCCCTTCGCCGAGGAAGAAGCCATTGTCCGGCAGTTTCTCGACGAGAACGCAGGCGGCTGGGTCATCGACGGCAATTATAGCAAGACCTGCTATGCCCGTCGGCTGGAAGAAGCGGATAAAATCATCGTGCTCTGGTTTTCGCCGCTGGTCTGCCTCTGGCGGGCGGTACGGCGCTGGCAGCAGAATAAAGGCCGTGTGAGGGAGTCGTCTGCGCCCGGGTGCGAAGAGAAGATAGATGCCGAATTCATCCGCTGGATCCTCCACGATGGGCGCACAAAGAAAAAGTGGGCGCAGATGGAGAGGATCGGGGAAAAGTACCCGGAGAAATATGTATTGATCCGGAACCAGCGGGAGTTGGATGGGTTCATGAAGGAACTTTGAAATGGTTGTCGCGCCGGTGGCGCGGGGTTAGAGCGCTTTTGCATTGGGGCTAAGTTCTCTTTTGATGTCAAAAGAGAACCAGAAAACCACCAGCGATTTCGACGCGCT
>OGRS01001172.1_pt1 | contig 17558 bp, 13 predicted proteins | sample 1553561 | NCBI WGS metagenome assembly OGRS01 (sample SAMEA2580103, study PRJEB22360) | human gut metagenome | biome: human gut; feature: human-associated habitat; material: faeces | place: Denmark | collected 2008/2010
AGCGCGAATGTGCGCTCGGCCCGAGACAGTCGAGATGGCCCATCTAATGGTGGCAGGCGTGCTCCGGCCCCATGGCCTCGAGCTGGCCGGCCGCGACGCGCTCAGCGGCGGCGCCCACGGTGGGGGATTCGGCGTCGTGCAAGACGGTGATGCCGGCGGCGGCAAAGCCCTGCATGGGGCGCATGCCCATGCCCACGGCGACGATGGCGTCGATGCCCGCGTCGGCGAGGATGCCCACGGGTCGCATGCAGCCTCCCTCCTCATGCGGGGGATTGGCGATGGTGCCGTCGAGCGCGACGGCGCCGTTCTCGATGTTCAGGATCGTGAAGCAATCGGCGTGGCCGAAGTGGGCCGAGCGCTGGGCGTCCAGGCCGCCTTCGCCGACGGAGGGAGCTGCGAGCTTCATAGGAATAACCGCCTTTCGAGAGAGCGCGCGTGCGGCGCGCAAAAGTGTTGACTCGTCTCATGGTAGCTCGTTTACGTGTAGAGGCTCACCTCGCCCCTTAGCTCGCAGCTAATGAAATGGCGCGCAGGGGTGGAGATAATGGGCGTCGCCGAAGTGGTTTGAAGGAAAAACCGCTGCAATGGGAGGGAAAACGTGGAAATTGAACAGCCGAAACAGCCTCGATCGGGGCTTGCCATCGCCGGCCTGGTGCTCGGAATCATCGCACTCGTGACATCTTTGATGCCGATCATCAACAACATGTCGTTTTTCGCCGCGCTTGTCGGGGCGGTTCTCGCCATCGTGGGCCTGGTTGCCTGCACGCGCGGCAAACGCGCGGGGAAGGGCCTTGCAATCGCTGCGATCGCCGTGAACGTCATCTCGGTCGTCGCGGTTGTCGCCAGTCAAGGTATGTACAGCGCGGCGATTGACGATGCCATGAACGGCCCGCAGGCGGTGCGGGAATCGCAGGCCGAAGATGCGTTGGACGATGATGCCGGGAAGTCCAGGGCCGACGAGCCTGTCAGTGAGAAGAAGCTGTCGGTTGGCGCGTCCGTCGAGCTCTCGAACGGCATCACGATCTCTGTTGACGAGATCGTGCCGGGTCTGGCCAACTACGATGGCACGACCGTGACCGGCGTTCGCGTCACGTATTCGAACAATAGCGACGAAGCGCTCTCGTTCAACTCGTATGACTGGAAGGGGGAGAGCGCGAGCGGCGTTCAGAGCGATGCGACGTATTATTCCGAGGCGGCCGAAGAGCTCTCTTACGGTGACCTGTCCGCGGGCGGAACGGTGAGCGGTTATGTGTACTTCGAGGGGGACCTCGCGAATGTCTTGTACTTCTCGTCGCCGTTTGCGGATGGGCCCGCGGCGACATGGGGCATCGCGTAGGCAGGTTGCGCGGGCAGCGCTCGGGTCCATGTCGAGGGGCGGACAGCCCGAGTGCGCTGATTCCCGGCGGGGGTCCGCTTGCCGGACCGCCCCGATGGTTTGACGTGCCGGGCAAGGGGCGAATCGAAGGGTGCGCCCTTTGCCCGCAATGCATTTACAATGAGGACGGGAAAATGTGGTGGAGGAACGCATGACGGAGCGATTGACCGAGGAAGTGCTGCAGGAGCTGCTCGAGGCGCCGAGCCTCGACGGCTTTATCGGATCGCACGATTTTCCAGCTGCCACGCTCCCGGATTTTCTCGAGCACATGCTTCAAAAGAAGGGGCTCAAGCGTTCGCGCGTGGTGCGTATGGCGGACCTCAACGAGACCTTCGGATACCAGATATTCACGGGCGCGCGCAACCCGTCGCGCGACAAGGTGCTACAGATCGCGTTCGCCATGGCGCTGTCGCTGCGCGAAACGAATCGGGCGCTTAAGGCGGCGGGCGCGAGCTCGCTCGACCCTAAGTGCCGCCGCGATGCGATCATCATCTTCTGCATCGATCAGGGCTGTTCGCTGCAAAAGGTCAACGAGGAGCTGTACCGCTTGGGCGAGAACACCGTCTGCTAACCGTCCGTACGGGCTGCTATGATGCTGCTCATGAAACACATGGGTGACATATCGGAGCGCCGGGCGCCCTTTGCTTCTGGCGATGGAGGGTCGGTGGCCGAAGGGGCGCGTGCGGCGATGAGCGGCTCCAGCGAGGCGGGCGTTTTGTCTGACGACGTTTTTCAGCGCGAGCTTGACGCGTTTGTCGCGCGTTCAGCTCAGGCCACCACGTGGCGCGTGGAGCGACTGCTCAAGCAATCGGATTTCGAGACGACCGAGCTGGTCGAGGGCGAACCCAGGGGGAGTGCTCCTGGCCGCTACATTCGGAAGCGCATCGACATGGTCGTCGGTGCGGGCGCCGTGTATCACGCGCTATGGGATGCGCAGCGCACAGGGAAATGTCCCGCTTGCGTTCCCCGGCTGATTGAGCTGGGTGTTCAAGGCGATGAGCTGACTGTGGTCATGGAGTACGTCGCGGGCAGCACGATCATGGAGCTCGTCGCCTCGCTCGGAGCTGGCCTGGCGACTGCCGCCTTGATCATGCCCGGGCTCTGCGACGCTGTGGAACTGCTGCATCGGGCGTTTGAGCCTCCGTTGATCCACCGCGATCTCAAGCCGAGCAACGTGATCATGAGAGAGGGGAAACCGGTCATAATCGACTTTGGGGCCGCCCGTCAGTGGCGTGATGGCGCGAGTTGCGACACCACGCATTTCCTCACACGCTGCTATGCCCCGCCGGAGCAGTTCGGCTTCGGCCAGACCGATGAGCGAACAGACGTGTATGCGTTGGGTAAGGTGCTGTATTTCTGCCTCGTCGGCGAGAATCCTCCCAATGTGTGCGATGCGAGGGCTTGCGAGGCCGCGGGGATATCTCGTGGTCTTGGCGAGGTGATATGCCGTGCCTGCGCCTTTGATCCGGATGGCCGTTATGAGAGCGCCCGTGCGCTGGGTGATGCCGTGGAGGGCGCTCTGCTGTGTGCCGAGATCTGTGGGCAGGCGGCCTTCCGTGGCGGTGAGGGTTCTTTCGCGGTCGGTCCCGAGCGCGTCCGGAACGCCGATGCCCAACATCTCGCGGCTCATGCGGAGATGGGCCGCGCTGACGCCCGGTCAGATTCGCCTGCGATTCCCTCGTCGCGCACGGAACGCGCTTCAAGGTCGATTGCGTCCAAGGGGTGGGCGATGCTCGAGTCCCTCTCCACGAAACATCAGCGTCTGATGCGAATGCCTTTGGCGGTGTGGAATGCGCTGTTGGCAACGGGATGCGCCTTGCTGGCTATTGGGTCCGTGATGGCCATCGTCTCTCCCAATGCCCATGATGCCCAACTTCCCCTATGGTTCAGGGTCCTTGAATATGTAGGTGTGGGGATGGTGTCCCCTGGGGCATTGGCCTATCTGCTGAGCGACAAGCGATTTTTACGGGCGCACATACCGGGCCTCGCCGGCATCGATCGTCGCAAGGAGACGACGTGCGTCGCCGCGGCATTCCTGGTGGGAATCTTGGTGCCCATGGTGTTCGGCATGGTTGCGGGGCTCATCTAGGAGCTGAACGCCCACAGGTTCGCGCACTGGCCAAGGATCCGGTCGAGGTCCCAGGGATGATCACCGTTGCCGGCGTTGTTTGGATCCCGCACCATGACCTGCCCGTCGTCGGTCAGGCCTGCGAGCACGATGAAGTGCCCCGTGCTGGTAAAGTCGCCGGGTCGCACGCTGCATATGATCGGCCGCCCCGCCTCGAGCTCGGCACGGACGGCGTCGGCGCTTGCGGAGAGTTCGGCACTGTGAAGGCCGAGCATCGCCGCACCGTCCGTCATAAGCGCCCAGGCCGTCATGCCGTCGACGGTGAAGCCGTTTTGCTCGCTGAAGCGCGCCATTGCCGCGGGATCGAGGTCGGTCTTTCCCGTGAGGGATATGTAGACCATGGAAAGGCAGGTCGGGCCGCATCCGTTCTCGTGGATGTTTCCTCCCGCATAGGGTTCGTCGGACCATTGGGGGTCGATTTGGTACAGGAACGGGACCTCTCCCTTGCGCCAGGCGTGTGCCGGTGTCGAGTGGGCGGTTTCCTCTTGGGTTGGTGCGCTCCTTCGACCCGTTCCAACATTCTGTTGCATGAGCGATTGGGCTGCGAGAACGAAGGCGATTACGATTCCGAGGCCGATGATCGCCATCTTTCCCCTGCGCGATTTGGGTCTCCGTGCTCTCGGCGCCGTACCGGGCCTTCGATTGGCCGCGGCGAGCTTTCGCTGAGGTGCGCCGGTTCTCTGCGGTGCAGCGGCACGTCGTTGCCGTGTCCCGTGATCGGCTCGGAATCTGCCTCCCTCAAGGGGTCCGTCAAATTCCCTAAGAGGGCGTCGGTCGTCATTTCTCCCATAGGTACCCATGGCTCAACTCCTTGGATGCTTGCTATGCCAACCATGATGAAGAGAGCCCCATGCGTTCCCGTGACGCCTGCGTGACAAGTTGGTCACGGTGCTTAACGGGAGGTTAAAAATGACTTAATACGATGCATCGCCGGCCCAATGAGAGCGGGCCGGCGATGCACGGGAGAATCGATGGAAGGAACAGGGGTTAGCGAACGAGGTCCTCGATCACGCCGGCCCGGTAGTTCTTGAAGACGATGCCGTCGCCGTCTTGCGTGGCGTCTAGGTCGACGTCGGCCATGACGCCAAAGTCGTGGTCTCCGTCCGAATCGTGGAATACCTGGTGCACGTGCCAGACGTGATCGGTCTGCTCGTCCGATTCGTCGATTTCGAGGAACGCGGCGGATCGCGCATCGGCGTCGATGAGCAGGTCCTCGTGTGCTTCGTAGAACGCATCGAGCACGCGTGCCCAACGGCTCTCGCCGAATCCCCAGTCGACGTCGAGGTCGCCGAGGGCGTCGGCACGGTCGAGGGCAGCAAGCCGCACGCGCTGGAACAGGGTGTTGCGAACCATGAGCGTCATGCCGCGACGATCGGCAACCACCTCGTCACCGTGCTTGATGGGTGCCGCACCCGGCTCCATGCCCGCGTTGGCCCATTCGTCCACAAGGCTCGAGTCGACCGAGCGCACCACAAGTCCCAGCCAGGACACGATGTCGTCGAGCTCCTCGGTGCGGCGCTCCACCGGGACGGTGCGATCGAGCGAGCGATATGCCTCGGTGAGGTAGCGCAGCAGGATGCCCTCGCAGCGCGCGATCTTGTACTGCGCGATGTAGCTCTTAAAGTCGCAGCCGGTCTCGAGCATGTCGCGCAGGACCGACTTGGGGCTGAGCTCGTAGTCGTTTGCCCACGGGACCTGCGCGCAGTACGTGGCGAACGCAACGTCGAGCATCTCCTCGAGCGGCTTGGGGTAGGTGACGTCCTGCAGGCGGTCGAGGCGCTCCTCAAAGTCGACGCCCTCCGCCTTCATGGCGTTCATCGCCGCATCGCGGGCGCGACGTTCCTGCGCTCGCAGGATCTGCTTGGGGTCCTCGAGCGTCGCCTCAACCATGGAAATGAGGTCGAGGGTGTACGTGGGGCTCTCCGGATCCAGCAGCTCGAGCGCCGCGAGCAAAAACGGCGAGAGCGGCTGGTCGAGGGCGAAGTCCTCAGGCAGGTCGACCGTGAGGAAGTAGTTCGCCGCCCCGTCGAGGGGGTGGCCCGTCGCGGTGCCCTCCTCGACGATCGAGCGGCTGACCTCGTCATTCGCGCCGTCCTCCTCATCGCGCTCGGCGTCGAGTGCCCTGAGCTCCTCCAGGTTCTCGGGAGCCTCGGTGAGCGAGACCGCAGAAATCGAATCGACGTTGCCGTCATCGGCGTCCGCGTCCGCCCCGCAGGCCTCTCGGACCACGACCCCAGCGTCGATGAGCGTGGCGAAGATCTCGGCGGCACGGCCCTTCAGCTTGGCCTTTTCCTCGGGGGTTTGAAGCGACGCGTCGATGAGCGCCAGCACGCGCTCCCATGCGTCGCCGCCCTGCTCGACCTCCGCGAGCACCATGGAGTGCGTGATGCGCAGACGGGGCTTGAGGGTCTCAGGCTCGCTCTCGATCAGACGGGTGAAGGTGTCTTCGTTCCAGGTGACAAAGCCCTCCGGCGGGCGCTTTTTCTTGAGCTTCTTCATCTTCTTGGGGTCGCCCATGGCCTTGAGCTCGGCCTTATGGTTCTCGATCTCGAACTCCGGCGCCTCGGCGATGACCACGCCCTCGGTGTCAAAGCCCGAGCGGCCCGCGCGCCCGGCGATCTGGTGGAACTCGCGCGAGCGCAGACGGCGTTGCTTGTAGCCGTCGAATTTCGTAAGGCCGGTGAGCAGGACGGTGTGGATGGGCACGTTGATGCCCACGCCGAGTGTGTCGGTGCCGCAGATCACGGGAAGAAGGCCCTGCTGGGCGAGCTTCTCGACGAGCAGGCGGTAGCGGGGTAGCATGCCGGCGTGGTGTAGGCCCACGCCGCTCGAGATGAGATGCTTGAGCGTTTTGCCGAACGCCGTGGTGAAGCGCCCTCCCTTGATCGCCTCCTTGATCGCCTCGCGCTGCTCTTTGCTGGCAACGCCGTAGCTCGCCAGTGCGCGGGCGGATTGCAGGGCCGCGTCCTGGGAGAAGTGCACGATATAAAGCGGTGAGTCGCCTTGGCGAAGCGCGAGTTCAACCGTCCCTTCCAGGGCGGTTTTCACGTATTCGTAGGAGAGGGGCACCGGGCGCGGAGCGTCGGCGATGAGCTCCAGGTCGCGGCCGGTGGTGCGGGTGAGGGTATCGCCGATGGCGGTCATGTCGCCCAGGGTGGCGCTCATGAGCAGGAACTGCGTGTGGGGCAACGTGAGCAGTGGGACCTGCCAGGCCCATCCGCGGTCGGGGTCGGAGAAGAAGTGGAATTCGTCCATGGCGACGCAGCCCACATCGGCGTCTTCGCCCTCGCGCAGCGCTTGGTTGGCAAGGATCTCGGCGGTGCAGCAGATGACGGGGGCGCCGGTGTTGATGTGCGAATCACCGGTGATCATGCCCACGTTGTCGCGGCCGAGGATGTCGACCAGGTAAAAGAACTTCTCGGAAACGAGGGCTTTGATGGGCGCCGTGTAGTATGCGCGCTGTCCGCTGGCCATGGCCATGAACATCATGCCGAGCGCGACCAGCGACTTGCCCGAGCCCGTGGGTGTGCCCAGGATTACGTTGCTGCCCGCGGCCAGAGAGAACAACGCATCTTCCTGGTGTTCCCAGGGCTCGATGCCGCGAGAGGAGACCCATTCCATGAATCGCTCGTATGCCTCTTCAGGTGTCAGCCAGGGTTCGGGCTCCAAGGCCTGTTCGGTTTCATCGGATTCCGGCTCCCACCAGCTAGGTGCGAGCGAGCCCAGGGAGCCGTGGGCAAAGGGGTCGGTGGAGTTGGTCGTGTCAGGCATATGCGTTCCGTTTCGTCGATGCTGCTGTGCCTATTATGACCGAACGCGGCGTGTTGGACGTGCGCTTGGAGTGCTGGGTGCAGGTTGTTGGTGGTTCGGAGTGTAAAAGCGAGCCGTTCAGGCCTCGATAGGGGGTCGCTAAATATACGAAATCACAGAAGTGGTCAAAATACCCTGATTGTGCGCTGAGCGAGCCCCGTCGGGAGGCATGTATATCCCTGCTGCTAGAAAAATCCTGGGGTTTTGATATCGCCTGACGGGCAGTCCGTTTCAGCGCGGTCGTTGCCAACGTGGTCGCCCCGATTGAATCCTGGACATTTGTTGCGCGGCGTGCGCAGCTTCGCCGCACAATCAGGGTATTTTGACCATCATCGGGAAAACGTACGCCCATTACGCGGCAAACGAGAAAAAGATATGCAGCGGAAGCTTAATAGGTAATGGATTTATGCATTTTGCCGCGCTGCGAGATGTTGGCGACGATTGCGAAGGTTGTCGACGGCGTAGCTCATGCCGTACGGGATATAGCCCTCGGCGAAAAGGTCCTCAGGCAGATAGTCGATGAGGCTTTGGGGCATATCGAGGGCGGATTGGAGCTGCTCGGGCGTGGCAGGCTTGCTCGCGGGCCTCGCATAGACCGCGTGCACAGTCGCACCCTGTTCGGTGAGGCGCTGCTCGTACTCGGTGATGGGCTGCTCGGGATGGGCGGTGCGATCGTCATGCGTGGCACACACCACTTCCCATCCAATGGCTTTGAACTGCGGCAACGAATACTCATACAGCGGCAGGCTGTCGGTGCGAAGCGTGAGCATGCCGCCCTCGGCGATGAGTGGGCGATACCCGTCGAGATGTTCGGCCGTGGTTACACGAAGCCGCGCATGGCGGCGCTTGGGATGGGGCGTGGGGAAGTTGATGGAGATGCTCGAGAGTTCGCCGGGCGCAAAGATTCCGGCGAGGTTGGCGGCATCGCCGGGAATGACCAGCGCGTTTTTGAGGCCTAGGTCGAGAACGAGCTGGGCTGCGTGCACAACGCACACGGGCTCGCTGTCCATGCCGATGAACAGGGTATCGGGGTGGCGCTGCGCCATGGCGGCGATATAAGCGCCCTTGCCGCAGCCCAAATCGAGATGCACATGATCGAAGCGCACGACACCGCCCGGAATGAGCGGGCAGCATGCTTCGGCCCAACGGCCCCGGTACGCCGTAGCGCCGGTCTCGATGGCGTCGGACGCGCGTTCGATGCGCTGGTCGAGGACGAAGTTCTTGGGCATACGTGCGTGCATGGGGGCCTCTCGGATGGAATTGGAGCTTCTGGTCGGAGCGGGTTTATTATGCGAATCGCTCGAGCATAAGGTACCGATTGAGGGTACCAGAGCCCCCGTCCGCGGAGTAGCGCGCGACCTCGCGGGCGCATGTTCCCACAGATGCTACAAGCTCGTCGATTTCCGATTCGTCAAAATGATGGCAGTAGCGCAAGGGGGAGGGATCGGATTGCCAGCCGAGGAAGTGGTCGTTTTCGTCGAGCGGGAACGTGCCGCTCTGCGCGGACTCGCGGGCGGCGGAATCGGCCGCGAGGGCCTTGCGCGCCAGTCTCTCATCGCGCATGAACTGCCAAAATGAAATGATCGCAACCCCGCCGAGCGTGGTGCGTTCAACGATTGCGTCGAGCACGGACGCCCTCATGCCAAACCCCGGGACATGATGCATGAAGCCAAAGCAAACGGCCAAATCGCACTCGGGGATGCCGGCGTCGGCGAGTCGGCGATTCGGGACGGTGTGTCCAAGGTCGCCGAGCCGTGCCCAGTCATCTAGAAAGCTTCCGAGAACATCCATCTCGTAAAAGTCCGCGCCGGGGATCTGGGAGGCGTCTTTCGCGAGGTCGGCACAGGCGTCGACCGCGTGGAATCGGAGATCGACGCCGGGAAAGGCGTTGAGGAGGAACCGTTCGAAGCGCAGATTGCCGCAGGCGAGATCGAGGACGAGCGGCGAATGGCAGTCGTCGCCGTTGTGCGCTCGAGGCCAACGGAGCTGCGTCAAGAGCTCGGCCGCATGATTCCAGCCCTCCCACGGCGCGCTGCGCGTTGCGGAGAATGATGCCGCGTGTTCGGTGTAAAAGCGGTTGTTGAGCTCGATGAGTTCGTGCGCAGTGGTGAGGTCCATGGGGCTCCCGGCAAAAATGCGATCATATCGGTACGGCTATTGTAAAGCGGAACACAGGGACGACAATGTGGCTCGGCTTGCATCCGTTGGGGCGGCGGCGCGGGGCTCATATACAATGGGCCCATGGAACAGATTATTCTCGACATACTCGAAGAGCTGCGCGCCGGCCGGAACGTCGACGATCGCACCTTGCTCAAGATGGGGCACGCGGCGGCGCGTCGTTCCGGCTCAGACAAGCGTGCGTTCGCCAAGCGACGCTTGCTGCCGTTTTACCAGCAGGTGAAGAGTGATGACCGTGCTCGCTGGGAGTCGTGGGACGTGACCCCCGAGCTTGAAAAGCAGCTCCTTTCCGTTTTGCGCATGAAGCCGCGACGCAGCGCCTCGGGCGTGGCGACCATCACGGTCATCACCAAGCCCTGGCCGTGCGGCGGTGATTGCCTGTTTTGCCCGAACGATATCCGCATGCCCAAGAGCTATCTGCATAACGAGCCTGCGTGCGAGCGTGCCGAGCAAAACTGGTTCGATCCGTATCTGCAGGTCACATCGCGCCTGACCGCGCTCAGCCAGATGGGTCACGCCATCGACAAGATCGAGCTCATCGTGCTCGGCGGAACTTGGAGCGACTATCCGCGGGGCTATCAGGTGTGGTTCATCGCGGAGATGTTCCGCGCGCTGAACGAGTTCGAGCCCGCTGTGGACGGGGCGTGCGCTTCCACCGCACGCTCGTCAGATGATGAGCAGCCCCGCATCCTCATCCGTTCGAGTGCCGAGGAACGGGGAGAGCTATACCGAACGCTCGGATTCCCCCAAGACGGCTCGCAGTTCGGTCGAGCGGCGGAAGATATCCAGCGCCGACTGGACGAGCATGCATGCTCTTACAACCAGGCATTTTCCGAGCACTACGGTGCCGGTTCTCCTTGGCACGCCGTCGCAGCCGAGCAAGTCGCCACATTCGATGAGCTCGAGCGGTTGCAACGCGAGAACGAAACCGCCCGTTGCCGCGTGGTTGGTCTTGTGGTGGAAACGCGGCCGGACGCTATCACCCCCGATTCGCTGACGATGATCCGCCGCCTTGGATGCACGAAGGTGCAGATGGGCATTCAGTCCCTTGACCAGGCCGTTTTGGATGCGAACGATCGCGGTATCGAGGTCTCCCAGATCGAGCGAGCGTTCGAGCTGCTGCGCGTGTTCGGGTTCAAAATCCACGCGCACGCGATGGTCAACCTGCTGGGTTCTACGCCGGAACGGGATAAGGACGACTATCTGCGCCTCGTGCGAGGCTTGCCATTCCAGCCCGACGAGATCAAGCTCTACCCGTGCGCGCTTATCGAGGGCGCCCGACTGCAGGAGCGCTTCGAGGCAGGAGAATGGGCGCCCTATTCCGAGGCGGAGTTGCTCGACATTCTGGTGAGCGACGTCGCCGCAACCCCTCCGTTTTGCCGGATCTCCCGCATGATCCGTGACTTTTCATCGCACGACATCGTGGCGGGGAACAAGAAGCCGAACCTTCGCCAGCTCGTCGAGAACCGCCTGCGTTCTCAGGGGGATGTGCGCGGCATCCAGGAGATTCGTTTTCGCGAGGTCGCTACGGGCGAAGTTCCTGTCGATGAGCTGCGCATGGAGGACGTCTCGTATGGGACATCGAACACGTGCGAGCACTTCCTGCAGTGGGTGACGCCCGAAAACCGTATCGCGGGTTTCCTGCGCCTGTCTCTGCCGGACGAGGGGTATGTGCGCTCGTTATCCGCTCCCGGCGAGGTGGGCCTTGAATCCGAGGCGGCCTGCTTTGGAGGCAGGCGCCTGCCCGTCGTGCCCGGTGAGGCGATGATTCGCGAGGTCCATGTGTACGGCATGGCCACGCAGCTCGGTGCGGGTGGAACATCTGCCCAGCATCTGGGCTTGGGCCGCCGACTCATCGAGCGGGCCTCCGAGATCGCTCGCGAGGCGGGCTACAGCCGTCTCAATGTGATCAGCGCGGTGGGCACACGTGAATACTATCGCCATCTCGGCTTCATTGACCGTGGCCTATACCAGCAAAAGGAGCTCTCATGACTCAAAAGCCCTCGAACGTTTCTGCGGGCGCCGGAATCGCGGCGGGGGTGGCCCTCAGCGCCGTCGCCGTCGGCGCGGCGGCGATTTTTGTAGGGTCTCAATGCCTGCAGCTCGTGCGCACCAAGTCGGGCATGGCGCGGGTGAAGAAGGTTCGAGATGAGGCGGGCAACCAGGTTCGCGTTCTCCAGCAGGGCGGCGTGTATCAGAGCGCCACGTATTTGGATGAGCGACGCTTTGAACCAGTGTTTGCGTACTACCGGGCGTTCGACCGCATGTTCGATGCCGAGGCGTCCAAGCGCGCGGCAACGGGTGGCGGCATCGATCGCGTGCTCGTGATGGGCGGCGGCGGATACGCGTATCCCAAGCATGCGCTCACTGCGCATCCGGCCCTCGATATGGATGTCGTTGAAATCGACCCCTCCATTACGAGGCTGGCTCGCCGGGGGGTTTTCCTCGGTGAACCCGAGCGGATCCCCCCCCGATCGGCTGCGTCTGATCACGGCGGACGCACGCACGTTCATCTCCCAGGCCCTTGCCGAGGGGACACGCTACGATGCGGTTGTGAATGATTGCTTTGCGGGCTGCGAGCCCGTTCGCGCCCTCGCCACGGTGGAAGCCCTGTGCCAGGTCAAGGTCTGCCTGAATCCCGGAGGTTTGTACCTGGCGAATGTCGTTAGTTCCGCGGGTGGGGAGAACATCGATTTTCTCCGCGACGCCGTCGCGACCGCTGCCGCGGTGTTCTCGCATGTCCATGTGGTCCCTTGCGAGGATGTCGCGTTTGGCGCCGAGGACAACTACCTGCTCATCGCAACCGACGGCGCGTATTCCTTCCATGGCGAACTGCCTCTCGATGAAGCCTTGTGCGGCGAGGTCATGCGCGATGTCTAAGAACGAGGCCCTTTTTGGGTCCCATTTCGGTCCCTGCCGCCCCGATGCCCGATTTGGCCGTGAGGACGGTCCTGCGTGTGCGTCATCCACTCACTCTGCGATGGACGAACGGCCCGGGTCTGCACTTGCCGCCGGCATGACCCGTCGCCGCTTCCTGGCAACCGCCGCAGCGGGATTCGGCATTGTTGTGGCAGCATGTGCGACGGGTTGTTCGGGGCTCCCCGGTGAGGCGGGGTCGCGCGACTTCGACGCTGCGGGCCACGCCTCGCTTGCGACGATTCAGGACAGCAAACGAGGCACGCATCGTGTCTCAATCGTCATGGGCGGAGACGTCTTGGCGCATCGTGGTATTTGGATGAGCGGCGAGCGCGCCGACGGCACGCGCAATTACGACCATCTTTTCAGCGCGATCGCGCCTACGTTCAAATCTGCCGACATAGCGATAGTCAACCAGGAGACGGTGCTGGGCGGGGTGGAGATGGGCCTATCTGGCTTCCCGACCTTTAACAGCCCCCAGGAGCTTGGCGATGCCGAAGCGGCCGCCGGCATCGATGTCGCTCTCGCTGCGACTAACCATGCGCTCGACAAGGGCTTCGAGGGGATTGAAGCGACCCTGCGTTTTTGGCGCGAAAGGCATCCTGAGATGCTCGTGCCGGGCATTGCCGATTCGAATGAAGCGGCAGATAGACCGTATATCGTCACGCGCGGTCGCATTGCGGTTGCGATTCTCAACTACACAGAGACCACCAATGGCATCCCCATGCCGGCTGAGCATCCGTATTGCGTCAAAAGCTTATACAGGTCGAACTTCGCGGCGGATGTCTCCCGTGCTCGCGAGGCGGGTGCCGACATCGTCGTCGCTTGCCCTCACTGGGGGACTGAGTATGTCTACGAGCCAAATGCGGCGCAACGACGTCTCGCCTCTCGTCTGATTGAGGCGGGGGTGGACGCGATCATCGGAACGCATCCGCATGTTTTGCAGCCCGTTGAATTGATGCATCGACCGGATGGACGGCGTGTGCCGGTCTTCTGGTCGCTTGGTAATCTCATCTCACGTCAGATGGAGGCGCCTCGGACCGTTGGCGGTCTCGCTGGTCTCACGGTGGAGAAGATCGGCGATGTATGCGCGATCACCTCGTGTTTCATCCAGCCGACCGTGATGCACAAGACATCTCGATCGGATACGGGGATGCGAGTCTATCGTCTCGCCGACTACAGTGACGAGCTCGCGGGCGGAAACAACGTGGAGACGACTGAGGATTTCCCCTCGTTCACGGTGGCCGGTTGCCATGACTTTGCGTCGAAAGTCCTCGGCGCATCATATGACCGTGCGTCATCGTCCCTGCTGCTTGAGGTCAATCCGCTGTAGCCCCATTGATTGATCTTTGTCTCCGCCTCCCCGCATCTTGCTTTGCGCTCTCTCGGTGCTACAACTCCCTTCCTCGCATCATCGCATCGCGCCAGCCGACGACCCTTCGACGCATGTCATCTATGTCGAGCACGCCTTCGGCAAAGCCCTTGCGGACCAACTCGGCGGGCAAAAACTCGTCGTATTTGTCGAAATAGGGGACCTCGCCGGGATATAGGAGCTCGATTGGGTCGAAGTCCATTTCGGCTTCTGCTGCCACCACCTCGAAGAACGTGCGCGCATCCGCTTTCATGCGAAACTGCATGAAATAGGGGCGGGACGGATCGAGCCCCTTGATTCCCAGTTCGGCTGCGCACTTGATTTTGAGCAGCCGTTCGAGCGCGAGAAATGCGTAGCTACCCAGCCATGGGAAGAGCGCCCATGTGTCTCCGCCCAGGTTGATGAGGGGTCCTGCTCCCATTGACGGGACGGTCTCGGTCTCGTTTGCTATACGCGCCTCGTCAGGGGTCCGCGCGTCAGCTGGTGCGACCGCGGAGCCGACGCAATGGATCGCGCCGTGCTCATCGGCCTCCCAGATATCCTCGGCATCATCGATGCGGTTTTTGGCACATACAGCGATTGAACCGTGGGTCCTGCCAGCTATCCTCGCGTTGGCTGCGACGTGGCGCGCCTGCGCGAGGCGTGCGCGGGCGTTGCCCATCAGATATGGATAGACATCGTTCTCCTCGAGTACGCGCCGCATGCGCTCGAGCACATGGGTGTCGATGTCGCCCGCGCAGTCTCCGAAATAGGCGGGAACGCGACCCTTCACCTGGGTGCAGTAAACGAGATGCCGCTTCCAATCAACCTCTTCGACAAGCCAGCAGTGGCCTGCAATAGCGATGCGTTCCCCTGCAGGCGGCGGGTTCACAATCGTTCCGAGTTCCGCGGATTCGCATCGTACGGTGAATTCCTCGTTTTCTTGGAACACCGCGTAGAACTTGAAGGAGTTTGTGATTCGCTCCCCGGATAGCCCGACGATGAGGCCCCCTCCCTCGGTGACCTCGATGTGCTCTGTTTCGATGAGGTGGTGCAGCAGGCAGCGCAGGTCGTCGGCGCTGATGCGATGGAAGTACGAGAGGGTGAGCACGCGGTTCGCGAGTTCTGCTGGCGTGAGTTCGCCGCAGCTCGCGAGTGTGCTCATGACCTGGTGATACAGCAGGCTGTAGGGCAAGCGGTCGAGCGCCGGGGGTTCGACCCAATGCTCTTCGCGGTAAAGCTGGACCAAGGCGATTCCCTGGATCAGCTTCCAGGGAATGGTCTCGGGCAGCATCGCTCGCGGCTCAGGTTGCTCTTCTCGCATGACGAAGTGCATCTCAGGCGGCAGGTCGCGCCGGCCTGTGCGCCCCATCCGCTGTAAGAAGCTCGACACGGTGAATGGCGCGTCGATCTGGAAGGCTCGCTCGAGTCGACCGATATCGATGCCGAGTTCCAGGGTCGCGGTGGTGACGGTGGTTTGGCGTTGCTCATCATCGCGCATGAGCTCTTCGGCGCTCTCCCTATATGAGGCAGAGAGGTTGCCGTGGTGGATGAGGAAGCGGTCGGGCTCGTGTTGGGCTTCGCAATACGAGCGCAGGCACGAGCAGACGGCCTCGGCTTCCTCGCGGGAATTGACGAAGACGAGGCATTTGCGCCCGCGCGTGTGCTCGAAGATGTAGCCGAGGCCTGGATCGGCTTCCTGTGGCGCGATGTCGGTTCGGGCCATGATTTCTCCGCTGGGAAGCGCATCGATGCGCACCTCGTCATCCGCGTAGGGCTCATGCGGGTTACCGCCATGCACCACATCGGCTTCGAGCGCCCCAAGGGCCTCGACGGCTCGCTCCGGCGCCTGTGGCCCGGCCATATAGAAGTGCTCCATGGATAGACGCCATGTGCGGCGTGGTTCCTCGAAGCGCGGGATGACACAGCCCCTTCCCGTGCCAGATGAGAGGAAGGCTCCCGTGCGCTCGGGGTCGCCGATGGTTGCCGATAGCCCGATACGCCGAGGATTGACCCCCGCCATGCGAGATAGACGCTCTATGAGGCAGAGGGCCTGTCCACCGCGATCTCCCCGCAGCAGGGAGTGAACTTCGTCAATAACGACGTAGCGCAGGTCGCCAAACAGACGCCCGACCGCCGCGTGACGGTGGAGCAGTAGCGCCTCAAGCGATTCCGGTGTGATTTGCAGGATGCCGCTCGGCTTTTTGAGAAGCTTCGCCTTGTGGGAAGAGGAGACGTCTCCGTGCCATCGCCAGACCGGGATCTCCGCTTCCTCGCAAAGGGCGTCGAGCCGCTGGAATTGATCGTTGATGAGGGCCTTGAGCGGGCCGATATATAGGGCCCCGACGGTTGCCGGCGGGTTCTCCCAAAACTCGGTGAGGATGGGGAAGAAGGCCGCCTCGGTTTTGCCCGACGCCGTCGATGCGGTGAGCAGGACGTTGTCTTCGGTATTGAAGATCGCGTCCGCAGCGGCAACCTGGATGGAGCGCAAGTTCTCCCAGTCATGGGCATAGATGAAGTCTTGGATAAAAGGCGCATAGCGGTTGAATGCGTTCACGTCGGCCCCCTCCCGTCCAAATCTCGTGAAAAGAGTATAGCACAAAATAGAACATATGTTCTAAAATATGGAAAGCGAGGGGTGCATCGAGTGCCATGAAAAGACCCGCGAACTTGGGGTTCACGGGTCTGGTCTGTGAGAAGTGCCCGATCTGCCGGGCGATGCATGCGGGACGGTCGCGCACTCAATCGGTGCGAGTCGGCGTCCTACAGCACGGTGGAGGCCACGATGTAGATGACGTAGAGGAACACGAAGATGACACCCTCGCGGCGGGTCATGGTGTGCTTGGTGCCCACAAAGGCAAAGCCCACGAGCATGATGGAGAAGATGGCGAGCAGGGCGAAATCGAGGTTGTACCCAGTGGCGTAGGCAACGGGGGAGAACAGCGCCGGCACACCCATGACCAGCAGGACGTTGGTGATGTTGGAGCCCACGACGTTGCCGACGGCGATATCGGTGTTGCCCTTGAACGCAGCGACGACGGAGGTGACGAGCTCGGGCAGGCACGTGCCCAGCGCGATGACGGTGATGCCGATGACGCGCTCGCTGATGCCCAAGGCAGTGGCGATGGTCACGGAGTTGTTGACCACGTAGTCGGCGCCGAACTTGAGCAGCGCAATGCCGAACAGCACGAGCGCGATGGACACGAGCATGCCTCGGGGCTCATCGGCGTCGGCGTCGTCATCTTCGAGCTCGTGGGGCTCGAGTTGCGTCTCGGGGTCGAGGTCGTCGTGGCCGCTATCGCCCTCGCGCAGACCCAAGAACACGGTGTAGGACATGAAGGCGGCAAAGACGACGAGCAGGATGATGCCCTCGAGGGCGGAGAGCTCTCCGCCCGTGTTGGCGAGCAGCATGAGCAGCAGCACGGAGGCGACGCTCACGGGGATTTCGAAGCGCTGGGTGTGACGTGCGAGGGGCAGTCGCGTGATGACGGCGCTCATACCTAGGATGAGCAGGAGGTTCGCCAGGCAGCTGCCGGCGACGTTGCCGAACGCCATATCGGCATGCCCGTCGATCGCCGAGACTACGCTCACGACGAGCTCGGGCATGGCGGTGCCCACGGCGACGACCGTGAGGCCGATAACGCGGTCGGGCAGGCCCACGCGCGCGGCGATTTGACTGGAGCCGTTGACGAGCAGGTCGGCGCCCCAGACGAGGAGAGCGAATCCTACGATGATGAGGAAGAGTTGCAAAAGCATGTCGGTCTTTCTTGATCGCGTGATACTACGGTGCGCCCGTTTAA
>OGRS01001174.1_pt1 | contig 17539 bp, 17 predicted proteins | sample 1553561 | NCBI WGS metagenome assembly OGRS01 (sample SAMEA2580103, study PRJEB22360) | human gut metagenome | biome: human gut; feature: human-associated habitat; material: faeces | place: Denmark | collected 2008/2010
TCAAAATTATTTTACTGGTGATTACTTCATTATTCTTGTTGACTTCTTTTAATAACTCTACTAAAAGTATTTCTGCATCTGCTTATTCTACTATTTCTAAGGGTGCTGATATTGGATGGATAAGTCAGCTTCAAGATAATGGAATATCATGGGTAAATGAATCTGGAATTACTGAAAATCCATTAAAAATACTTAAAGACCAAGGGATTGATTCTGTTAGATTAAGGGTTTTTGTTAATCCTCCTACAAGTGCTCAATGGACTAAAAACGATGGTACTACTTGTTTATTAGGCTATGCTGATAAAGATAGTGTAGTCGAAATGGCTAAACAAGCTTCTGATTTAGGGCTAAAAATAATGATTGACTTCCATTATAGCGATCATTTTGCTGATCCTGCTTATCAGGACATCCCTGAGGAATGGTCCAATCATTCATTAGAACAACTCAAGGAAGATGTATATAATCATACTTACGAGGTTATGACTTCCCTTGCTAATGCTGGTATTTATCCTGAATGGGTACAAGTTGGTAATGAAAATAATTCAGGAATGCTTTGGCCCTACGGCTATATCTGGAATGGAAGTAGCACTCCTGATGTTACTAACTGGGTATCATTCATAAATAAAGGTTATGAAGCTGTAAAAAAAGTTAGTCCATCATCAAAGGTTATTATTCATTTAGCAGAAGGTCATGAAAATGAATTATTTAGAACCATTTTTGATTCCTTAACTACTGCAGAAGCTAACTATGATGTTATTGGTATGTCTTATTATCCTTATTGGGCCGATATGGATTATAAAGATAGTATTGATGAATTATCTTATAACTTAAACGATATGGCTTCTCGTTATAATAAGGAAGTTATGGTTTGTGAGGTTGGTGGTTTAGATAGTGATGAAACTGAAAGTTATAACCTAATTAAAGCTGTTATTAATGCTGTTATGGAAGTTCCTAACAATAAAGGTTTAGGCGTCTTTTATTGGGAGCCTGCAGTTACCTCCTCTGTTCTTCCAGATGAATATCCTTTAGGTGCTTGCAAAGAAGTTTCTACTAATACTCTTAAATTTACAACGGCATTAGCTGCCTTTAAGACTATTAATAGTTCTTTTCCTAATACTGATACCAATTATAAAATAATAAATAGATTAAGTGGAAAAGCCTTAAATGTTTCTGGAGGCTCTTCTGATAATGGAAGCACAATAGAACAATACACCTATTACGGTTGGAATAGTCAAAAATGGAGGCTAATTTCTACAGGAGATGGCTATTATAAAATTCAAAATGTCGGAAGCGGAAAAGTTTTAGATATATCATCTTCTTCATTGTATGATGGTGCATCCTGTGTTCAATGGCAAGATAATAATGGATATAACCAACAATGGAAATTTAATAGTACATGGGATTCTTATTATACACTGGAAAATAGAAATAGTAGTAAAATACTAGGATTGCAATATGATTCTCGAGAAGAATTAATTCCAACAATTCAAACTACTAATACCGAAGCTTGGTCTCATATGTGGATATTAGTAGAGGTAGATTAAATTTATGTAATATAAATAAATCAAAAATCATATGTGTTTTTAATAATTTCACATATGATTTTTTTGTTTTACTTTTGGCAATTAAATATATTCCTAATTGGAATATATCCATTTTACAAATTGAATTGCTTACTTTCCCATAATAATCTTAAAATTATATAAAAGAATATTATTGAAAGGAACCATAAAATGAATTACGATTTAAAATTTGATGATAAAAAATATACTATAGAAACAATAACTTTAGATGAGAAAACACTAAAATATCGTGCATTTGAAAACATAATATATGTTAAGAATCCAATAGACCCTAACTTTCAAAAACTAAGTATATTTGTACCTGAAACTTATTATGAAGGAAATTCAATAGGAAACTATAATTTAAACACTGCACCAATCTTCTCCCCAAATAAAGTAGCTGGCTATATGCCAGGAGCCCCTGAAAAGCCTGGTATCAACAAATTTATTAACAAGCCCAATGCTACTTTTTATGCACTTTTACACGGATATATCGTAGTTTCTCCTGGTGCTCGTGGTAGGGGATTAAAAGATAAAAATGGTAAATTTACCGGAACTGCTCCAGCATGCATTGTTGATTTAAAAGCCGCTGTACGTTACCTTCGTCATAATAAAAACATTATTCCTGGTAATGTAGAGAAAATAATTTCTAATGGTACTAGTGCTGGTGGAGCCTTATCTGCACTTCTTGGTTCAACAGGAAACCATCCTGACTATGAATCATATTTAAAAGAATTGGGAGCAGCTGATGAAAGAGATGATATTTTTGCAGCATCTTGTTATTGTCCAATTACAAATCTTGAAAATGCAGATAAGGCCTACGAATGGGAGTTTTGTGGAATAAACGACTATCATAAAATGAAATTTGAAAGAATTGAATAATCTCGAAAACCCAAATGGTCTTATGTCAATATTTTGGACACAAAAAGTCAAACTTTTTTATGCTGCACTTCTAGCTAATAATTCACATTGTTCTGGTGTCATGTAATTAATAGAAGAGTGTATCCTTTTTCTGTTATACCAACCTTCAATATATTTAAATATAGCTATATTGGCTTCTTCGAAGGTACGATATGTATTTCTATAGATTTCTTCCTTCTTTATTGAAGAATGGAAAGATTCTATACAAGCATTGTCATAAGGACAACCTTTTTTACTAAATGATTGTATAATATTAAACTCTTTACATAGCTCTTTTAAATCATTACTAGTATATTGAGATCCTAAGTCTGTATGAAATATTATATGCTTATTTTTATTAGGATTTTGATTGTAATAAGCATTTTTTAAAGCTTTAACAACTAAATCATTAGTCATTCTTTTACCGAAAGCGTAGCCAATTATTTTTTTAGAATGTAAGTCAAGAACTGAAGCTAAATAGCACCAACCATCCCTACTAGTATGAATATATGTAATATCTCCTACCCATTTTTCGTTAATATAAGTAGTTGTAAAGTCTCTTTTTAAAACGTTTTCTAAATCTTCTACTACCTTTTTACTTGAATGAGGCTTGTATTTCTTTACAGTTACTGCACAAAGGTTAAGTTTAGTCATTAGTCTTTGAACTCGCTTCAATGATACATTGAAGCCTTCTATACCAAGTATATAATGAATTCTAGGAGCACCATATATGCCTTTATTCTCTTTATATATCCTTTTAATAGCTGATTTTAATTCCTCATTTTCTAGTTCTCTTGCAGATTTAGTTTTATCAAAAGATTTATAATATGTGCTTCTGGCTACGCCTAGAACGGTACACATAGTCTTAATATCATGTTTGCTTTTATTATTATTTATAAATTCTATCACTTCATCTAATTTCTTGTTGCAAATATGGCCATAGCTTTTTTGGCTAAAGCCCGCCTTTGGTGTAATATTTCATTTTCCTCTTTAATTCTTGCCATTTCTTTTCTTAAAGCTTTTACTTCCTTTAATGTAATAACTTCATTTTCATCTACTTTAATTTCTTTTACATCTTTAATCCAGCCGTTAATTGTTGATTTTGCAATGCCATATTCGTAGACGATGCTCTGCTAAGCTCATTCCTGATTTAAATAACTCTACTATCATATCCTTATATTCTTGATCGTATCTTCTGCCCTTTCCCATAATGGACACATCCTTTCTTAACTAAATATTATTTTAACTTAGTTCGTTTTAATGTGTCCACTACTTTATACTAACACCATATCAGTATCTTTAAATCTTCTAATTCTATTCTGACTTATTGTAGATGAATCTGGAATTTTCTCTGTAATTGAATATCCTAAAAACCATCTATATGCTAAATTTACTTCTATATCTTTAACTAACTGCCTTTCGGAGCGTATGCCATAAAGATATCCTATAAATAACATTTTAAATAATACTACTGTATCAACAGCTGGTCGACCATTTGTATGACAATACAAATCCCTAGTTAAATCCCTAATGAATGAAAAATCTATATATTTATCAATTTTCCTTAATAAATGGTCTTGTGGGACTAATTCTTCTAACATTACTACTTCTATTTCACTTTGTGCTTCTTTTCTTTCGTTTATCATTAATAAAACCTCCATGTAATAAATTTATATATTTTAAATTATATTCCATATTTGGATAAAAACAAAGACTGCTGACACTTTGTCAACAGTCTGAAAAAGTGTTCTTCAGGAACACTTTTAGTTTTATTATCCTTTTTAATAATATCTTCTTTTATTTTTTTAACAGATAATCTAGCAATAGAAGAACTGTTTTTTAATAAATAATGTGCAATATCACTTTCGTTAGAATTTTCACCGCATAATCTATATAGTCTTTCATATGTATACAAAGTAACCGCCCCCTTTATCTTTTTATATTATACGTCACAAATTCATAAATTAAAAGCATGCTATTTTATTATATCATATATACTTATTATACATTAGTTTAAGGTAATAGGTGGTAAAACTATTAAATTGTAACAAAACCATACATATGGTATAATTTGGTGTGAATTGTTTTTGATTTAAAGATTGAAAGGAAGATAAAATGAAGGGTAAATTCATTACGTTAGAAGGACCAGATGGTAGTGGAAAAACAACTGTGTCAAAAATAGTTGTTGAACAGCTCCAAATGGAAGGATATAAAGTATTATTAACTAGAGAGCCTGGTGGAATTGATATAGCTGAACAAATAAGGAAGATTATTTTAGATACTAATAATATTACAATGGACGCACGAACAGAGGCATTATTATATGCAGCAGCTCGACGTCAACACTTAGTTGAAAAAGTAGCTCCGGCTTTGAATGATGGATATATTGTAATTTGTGATCGCTTTGTTGATAGTTCATTGGTCTATCAAGGTGTAGGGAGAAAAATAGGAATAGAGGAAGTTTATCAGATAAATCAGTTTGCAATTGGTAATATTAAACCTGATGCTACTATTTTCTTTGACTTGCCATATGAAGTAGGACTAGCTCGGATCAATAACGGTGAGCGAGTGGCAGATCGCTTAGATTTAGAATCTGATGATTTTCATAAAGATGTTTATAATGGTTATATGACGATTTGTGAAAAGTATGCTGAGCGAATTACTAAAATTGATGCAAGTAAGACAATCGATGAAGTTGTTGCGCAAGTGATAAATGTAATTAAGAGTAAATTATGAAAGAGTACATAGAAAAGAATCAACCGATTTTTTATAATTTAATAAAAAATGAATTTTCACAACAACGGATTCCGCATGCTTTTTTATTAATTGGAAATAATACTAACATTCCTTTGACTTATCTTGCAATGTCATTGATTTGTGATGAAACATTAGCTTGCGAAAATTGTAATGATTGTCGTAAAGTTAAAGAAAATAAATATAGTGATATTATTCGATTTAATGGTAAAGATAATTCTATAAAAAAGGGTAATATTGAACTGATTCAAGATACCTTTAAAAAGTCTTCTTTAGAAGGAAAAGCTAAGATATATATAATTGAGAATATTGAATATGCTACAAAAGAAGCGATGAATACGTTACTTAAGATGCTTGAAGAGCCAACCGAGGGGATTTATGCAATTTTTACTGCTAATAATGCTAGTCGGGTATTACCAACTATTTTATCTAGATGTCAGGTAATTGATATCAAGCCTGATAGCAAAGAGGTTATAATTGGTGCTTTGTGCCAAGATGGCATTACTAAGGAATCTGCTCATATTTTAGCTTATTTGGCCCCTAGTATAGAAGAAGCTAAGACTTTATACGATGAACGCTTTGAATATATGCAATTGCAAGTAATAAATTTTATTGAGGATTTATTTTTAAAGAGAGCTAATTTGATTATTAATACTCAGACTAATTTATTAAAAAAATATAAAGAGCGTGATGATATAAAATTGTTTTTAAATATGTTAGTATTAGCGATGAAAGATATGTTTCACGTGAAACATACTGATGATATTGTATATTGTGAACATCAAGAATTTTTGAGAAATATAAAAATTGATGAGAGTCAATTGATTAAACAAATAGAAATTATTTTAGAAACTATTTATACTATCGAAAGCAATGCTAATGTACCGATGCTGATGGATAGTATGATGTATAGACTATAGAAGGGAGATATTATGGAAAAAATTAAATTGGCAAGTGTTAAATTTAAAAGTGCTGGTAAAGTTTATTATTTTTCAACAGATATCGAATTAGATAAAGGTGATAAAGTAGTAGTTGAAACAGCACGTGGAGTAGAACTTGGTGAGATTTCACAGTCATTAAAATCAATAAGTGAATTTAATTTAGATACAGAATTAAAAAAAATCACAAGAAAAGCGACACAACGTGATATTGAAGCCTATAAGAAAAATATAATTGATGCCCAAGAAGCTCTAGTTACTTGCCGTGATATTATTTCACGTTATGATGTAGACATGCAATTGACTAATTGCGAATTTACACTAGATAAGGCAAAAGTGATTTTTATGTATACATCAGATGTACGGGTAGATTTTAGAGAATTATTAAAAGAATTAGCTACGGTATTTAGATGTCGTATTGAATTACGACAAATAGGACCAAGAGATAAAGCAAAAGTAATAGGTGGGATGGGAACTTGTGGATTACCACTTTGCTGCACATCATTACTTGGTGAATTTAATGGAGTATCAATTAATATGGCAAAAAATCAAATGCTAGCTATTAATATTGAAAAAATATCTGGAGCTTGTGGTCGTTTGATGTGCTGTCTTAAGTATGAAGATGAAGTTTATACAATTGAGAAACAACGTTTTCCTAAAATTGGCAGTCGAGTAAAATATGAAGGAAAAGATGTTAAAGTATTAGGACTTAATGTTATTAATGATCTTGTTAAGATCGATAATGGTGGTGCAATTATCTTTGTTAATCTTGATGAAATTAAGTTTAAACAAAAAGATAATAAATAATGTCTGATCAAGAAGTATTAAATTATTTATTAGCTTATAATAATATGAAAATTATCCAAAGAAAAGATATGTTTAATTTTTCTTTGGATACTGTTTTATTAGCTAATTTTTGCACCATAACTAAAGATGTTAAACAAATTATTGATTTTGGTACTAATAATGCGGCAATTCCGTTACTATTATCACAGCGAACCAATCGTCCGATTACTGGGATAGAAATCCAAAAAGAAGCAGTTGATTTAGCAATTAAGAATATTGAATTAAATAATTTAGAAACACAGATTAATATTGTTCACGCTGATATTGCAGAATATGTCAAAGATGCTAAAAAAGTTGGCCTAGTTATTTGTAATCCACCTTTTTTCAAAGTAGATGAGGATAGTAATTTAAATGAAAATGAATATTTAACAATTGCGCGCCATGAAATTAAGATTAATCTAGAAGGAATTATAAAGAGTGCTGCTCGAATACTTGATAATAAGGGAAAGTTTGCCATGGTTCATCGTCCCGATCGGATGATTGATATTTTGAATTTAATGCAAAAGTATGATATTGAACCAAAAAGAATTCGTTTTGTTTATCCTAAGATTGATCGCGACAGTCATGTTTTATTAGTTGAAGGAATGTATAAAGGAAAAAAAGGATTAAAAATTGAACCACCTTTATATGCACATAATGCAGATGGTAGTTATAGTAATGAGGTAAGAAAAATGTTTGGAGAAAATATTGATGAATAGACAAAAAAGTTTTCAAAATGACCAGCCATGTTTATATTTAGTTGCCACACCAATTGGTAATTTAGAAGAAATGACTTATCGAGCAATTAGAACTTTACAGGAAGTTGATTATATTGGTGCTGAGGATACCAGAAATACTGTTAAAATATTAAATCATTATAATATTAGAACTAAATTAATTTCCCATCATGAGCATAATTTAGGGCAATCGATTCCTAAATTGATTAATTTGTTGCTTGATGGTAATAATATTGCATTAGTTAGTGATGCTGGTTATCCAGCTATTTCTGATCCAGGTTATGAATTAGTAAAAGCTGCAATCGATAATGAGATAAATGTAATTCCAATTAGTGGGGCTAATGCTTGTTTAGATGCATTAGTAGTTTCTGGAATTGCTCCGCAACCATTTTTATTTTATGGCTTCTTAGATCATCAAGATAAGAAGAAGAAAAAAGAGTTGCAGGTATTAAAGAATTATCAAGAAACGATTGTTTTTTACGAATCTCCGCATCGTATTACTAAGACACTTAAATTAATGGAAGATATTCTTGGAGATCGACCAATTGCACTTTGTCGGGAAATAACTAAAAAACATGAGGAAATTTTACGTGGATCTATAAGTGAAATTACTAAAGTTGCTGGTGATTTAAAGGGAGAAATGGTTATTGTTGTTTCTGGCAATAATAATGTTATAGAAGAGACAGTTTTTGAGCAAACTATTGTTGAACATGTTGATGAATATGTTAGCAAAGGAATGACTGTTAAGGATGCAATTAAAGAGGTTGCTAAATTAAGAAATATTAAGAAAAATGAAGTATATGCTACATATCATCAAAAGGACGAGTAATTCGTCTTTTTCAATTAAATAAAATTCTTAAAAGTTTCACGTGAAACATTAAAAAAGATGTTTTATTAGCAATACAATAAATTTGATTTAATTCGACAAATATCGTATTATATGTATGGCGAAAGGATGGGAAAGTTATGGAGTATAGGCACGCAATAAATAATAGAAGAAAATTAAAGAAAAAACCAACAATTGCCCTAGTAGTAATTGTTGTTATAGCAATTTTATTAGGAGGAATATTTTGGTTTATTAACCGCGAGGGACCGTATGATAAGTATAAAGTATATAATAAAGATAACAAGAAATTTGGAACAGTAGAACACTATGAAAAAGACGATGATAGTTTCTTTATTTCATTATATTATCCAAAGACAAAAAACAGTAATTTAGATAAAATTGTTAAAGATTATCAAGAAAATTATGTAAAAGAACAAAAGATTAATAAAAATAGTAAAGATATATTATACATGGACTACTCAATCAATGAAGTATATAATCAGTTTATTAACTTAAAATTTAAAACTATTCGTTATGATGAAGATGACAAAGTAGTAGAAACAAAAGAAAAATTATTTACTTATGATACAAAAAAAGAAAAGATTCTAACTGTTGGAGACAGTTTAAGAAATACTTTTAAAACAGTGTTAGCTAGTAGTCAAGGAATTGATAAAGTAGATGCTAAAAGTAACAATTTAACAGTAGAAAAAGATAAATTAATTATTTACACTACTGAAGATTTGAAAAACAAGATTGAAGTTAATTATAAAGATAATAAAGAATTAATCAAATTAGCGAATAAGAATATACCTTCAGATGCACCTTTAGATGTTGCAGGACCTGCTGCTCAGCCTGAAGTTGATCCAAACAAGAAAATGATTGCTTTCACTCTTGATGATGGACCACACAAAACAAATACTTTAAAAGTAGTTGAAATGTTTGAAAAATATAATGGTCGTGCAACTTTCTTTGAATTAGGGAAAAATATTACTTTATATCCTGATGTGGTAAAAACAGTCTATGAACATGGTTTTGAGATTGCTAGTCACTCTTGGGATCATCCAGATTTAAGAAAGTTGGATGCTGAAGGACTTAATAAACAAATTGTTGATACACAAAATGCAATTTATAAGATTACTGGTGCTGAACCTACATTAATTAGACCACCATATGGTGCTTTCAATGATAATGTAAAATCAGTAGTCAAAAATAATGGAATGGAAATTGCTCTATGGAGTGTTGATACATTGGATTGGAAGTTAAAAGATGCTAATAAAATAAAAGAGACTATTATTAATAATTCATATGATGGTGCAGTAGTTTTATTACATGATATTCATAATTTCTCTGTTGAGGGATTAGAAATGGCTTTGGGAGAACTTTATAACCGTGGTTATCAATTTGTTACTCTTGATACGCTTAAACAATATAAAGATTTGAAAACAGTTTTTCGCTAGTATATGCTAGCGAATTTTTTTACACAAAAAACCATATTTTTAATGTATCTATTATGCAATTGTTTAATATAATCATGATTGGGGTGATTAAATGAATCAAGAAATGATTAATGCTTTTCAAGAACAGAGGCATTTTGAAAAATTGATGCAACCTTATCGGGCAGCTATTATGATTGTAAAGACTAAACTAGAAATCATAGATCAAGAATTGAAATTTAAATGTGAACATAGCCCAATTCATAATATTCAGAGTCGAATTAAATCTCCACAAAGTATTTTAGATAAATTAGAAAGAAAGGGGTTTAGTAAGAACTTTAATAATATTAAAGAGTTAAATGATATAGCTGGCCTGCGAGTGATTTGCCAGTATATCAATGATATTCAATACATTGCACAATTACTAGTTTTACAAGATGATGTAATACAAATAAAACACAACAATTATATTCAATATCCTAAAGAGAATGGTTATCGTAGTTTGCATTTGATTGTGAGTGTACCTGTTTATCAAAGAGAAGGGATGATGCAAGTACCGGTAGAAATCCAAATTAGAACTATTGCAATGGACTGTTGGGCATCGTTGGAGCATGAATTAGCTTATAAAACTAATTTTGTTGCTAATAATGATATTAAACAGCGTTTAAAATGGTGCGCCGATATGATGGCTAAGACTGATGAAGAAATGCAAAAAGTTTATTTAGAGTTGAATCAGCCTTGGAGTAACAAAAAATGTTTCACGTGAAACATTTTTTGTTTAATATACTTTTCTAAGTAGAGTTGTTAGTATAAAAATATAAATACATAGTATAATATATACTTTTTAAGAGGCAATTACTATGATATATATAGGTACTATATAGCAGTAAGTAAAAAAATAACCTGTAAGCATATATAAAATGATAAGTAGTTATTTGAATTATAATATTGAGCATATTGTAAAGGTAAACAAAGTATATATGCTTATTTTGTCTATAAAACAGAGTAGCAAAAATATTGTAAGATATTTTTTGTGAAGATAGGTTAAGTAATTATTATTGAGAAATCACATTAGTTTATTTGAAGCATAGCTAATATGAAGAAAAAGTAATGTATTTTGTGTAGTGGAGGAAAGTAAACTATTTTTAAATCCATATGATAATGTTGTAAGAGTAGTTATTTTAATAATTGGTATTAATAAAATAATAATGAATAATTTATTTCTAATAGATTTTTAACTTAGATATTAAATCATTGTATATTCATAAAGAAAATAATAACTGTGGTTAAGCTAAAATAAAAATTATATTTATACATTAATTAGTTTTGATTCTTTTAAAGAAGTCAATGATAGTATGGCACAACTTGCTATCTATAAATATTACTGGGCAAAGTAGTATATGTTAGCAATAAGATATTTGTGAGTGCTTAGATAGTAATGGATATATTATTTTCTATAAGATATACGCTATTAATAAAAAAATAAAGGTAAGTTATTGTGAAATTGTTTAAATATTAAAATAAATGTCTAATTATTACTGCTATCGAGGTAGAATTATATCCACGATAAGATTGTAATTTTTTCCAATTATATGAAGCAATAAATAAGTTTCAACAGAAATAAAAAAATATTAAAGAGAGTTAATGCTTGATTCAAAATGTTTCACGTGAAACATTTTGAATCAAAGAAAGGATTAAGTATGTGAGCAAAGAAATAATTAAAAATTAAAGAAGTACTTATTAAAATTGCTACATACTATTGTTCCCACCCAAGAGAAGATGGGATTTTTAAAAGCTGATGATACAATACTAGTTTTATTACAAAATTTTTTAACAGCTAATAATGTTAAAGCTAGTGAATATAGTATGGAACAACGGGCAACATATGTTTATCATTTAATAAATGAAAAATAGATATTTATAATAGATAATTCATATGGAAGAACATTATTGGTCTAAATTTAATTTGACTTTAGGCTTAGAGTTTGCTAAAGTTAAGAGTGGAAAAAGCGAAGATGGGAAGATGTTAAAGTGGCGCATATAGAGACTTAGTGGCAGGTGGAAACTAAGAGTTAAACTTTAAGTGATGGCCCCGGAGCTGTTATCTTGAATAGTTAAAGATAATCGTTTGACTTGCGTTAAAAGTATTGAGTGACACAGCAATGTGTAAAAAAGGTGGTACCGCGATTATTCGTCCTTTTATTAGGGCGTTTTTTTATTTAAAAATAAAGGAGAAATATATATGAAGAATGAAAAAGATTATTATTTAACAACTGCAATTACATATACTTCAGGAAAACCTCATATTGGAAATACTTATGAAATTATTTTAGCAGATGCAATTGCTCGATTTAAAAGACAAGAAGAATATAATGTTTATTTCCAAACTGGGACAGATGAACATGGTCAAAAAATTGAGTTAAAAGCTAAAGAAGCAGGAATCCCGCCAAAGCAGTTTGTTGATGAAAAAGCTGGTGAAGTAAAAAGAATTTGGGATTTAATGGATACTACATATGATCGATTTATGAGAACGACTGATGATTATCATAAGTCACAAGTACAAAAAATCTTCAAAAAATTATATGATCAAGGGGATATTTACTTAGGTCATTATGAAGGTAAATATTGTACGGCTTGTGAATCATTTTTTACAGAATCACAACTAGTAGATGGAAAATGTCCAGACTGTGGAGGTGAAGTCCATGATGCTAAGGAAGAAGCATATTTCTTTAAATTATCAAAATATGCTGATCGTTTAATTGAACATATTGAAACACACCCTGAATTTATTCAACCAGTATCACGAAAGAATGAAATGATGAATAATTTCTTAAAACCAGGATTACAAGATTTATGCGTATCAAGAACCTCATTTACTTGGTCGATTCCCGTAGATTTTGATCCTAAACATGTTGTTTATGTATGGATTGATGCATTAAGTAACTATATTACAGGATTAGGGTATGATGTCGATGGTAATCATGGCGAATTATATCAAAAGTATTGGCCTGCAGATCTACATTTAATTGGTAAAGATATTGTGCGTTTCCATACTATTTATTGGCCAATTATGCTAATGGCTTTAGATATTCCTTTACCTAAACAAGTATTTGGACATCCATGGTTATTACAAGGTGAAAGTAAAATGTCAAAATCAAAAGGAAATGTAATCTATGCAGATGATTTAGTAGACATTTTTGGTGTAGATGCAGTTAGATATTATGTTTTACATGAAATTCCATATGATAATGATGGAAGCATCACCTGGGATCTTTTAGTAGAAAGAATTAATTCTGATTTAGCTAATGTCTTAGGAAATTTAGTAAATCGTACTATTGCTATGTCAAATAAATACTTTGGCGGAATTGTTAATAACCCAAAAGTTACAGAAGCAGTTGATGATGAGTTAATTGAAATAGCATTAGCAATGCCTAAAAAAGTAATTGGTAAGATGGATGAATTTAAGTCATCTGATGCCCTTGATGCCATCTTTACATTATTAAGAAGAACTAATAAATATATTGATGAAACAATGCCATGGGCGCTTGCTAAAGATGAAACAAAAAGGGATCGTTTAGCGACAGTTCTTTATAACTTAATTGAAAGTATTCGTTTTGCAGCGATTGCGTTAATTCCATATATGCCATCTACTGCTAATAAGATTTTAGATCAAATTAATACTGATCAAAGAGATTTATTAGCTTTAGATACTTTTGGAACATATAAAGAAGGTACCAAAGTAGCTGAAAAACCAGAAATGTTATTTGCTCGTTTGGATCCAAAAGAAATTCAAAAGAAAGTAGAAGCATTGCAACCGGCAAAACCAGAAGTAAAAGAAGAACCAAAAGAAGATAATACAATTACTATTGATGACTTTAAGAAAATTGAATTAATTGTTGGAACAGTAGAAGAATGCAAAAAACATCCGGATGCTGATAAATTATTAGTATCACAAATTAATTTAGGAAAAGAAACAAGACAAATTGTTAGTGGTATCGCTGATCATTATACTCCGGAAGAATTCGTTGGTAAAAAAGTAATTGTTGTAGCAAACTTAAAACCAGCTAAACTACGAGGGATTGAGTCACAAGGAATGATTTTAGCTGGAAATAAAAAGGGATTATTAGAAGTAATTAGCGTTGAAAATTTACCAAACGGGACAAAAATACATTAATGGCTTCTTTATATCCATTTATTAAAGAGGATATTCTTAAAGATATCCAAAGTGGAGTTTATCAAGAAGATAAAATGCTTCCACCTGAACGAGAATTCACTGAAAAATATCGAGTATCAAGAATGACAATTCGTCGAGCTTTAGATGAATTGATTCAAGATGGAGTTTTAATTAGAAAGTCTGGCAGTGGTGTTTTTATTGCTAAAAATAAAAAGTCACGTAGTATTTCTAAAGTATCAATCCAAACTGATGAAGAAATTGTTAAAACTTATGGTAAAGTTATAATTAAGGTAGTCTCTATAAAAACAGTTGTAAATCATCCTTTAGCACTTAGATATCTTGATGTTAAAACTGATGAGGAAGTATATCAGTTAAAGAGAGTTCAATATGGTGGTAAAACTCCAATTGTCTATGAAAATATTTTCTTACCCAAACGCTATTTTAATTCACTAGATAAGATTGATTGCACAAGATCAATGAGCCAAATTGTTCATGAAACAATAAAAGTTAAAGAGGCAACCAATCGTTCAATTGAGGTTGAGGCACGGTTAGCATCTAAAAAACTTGCAACATATTTAGAAGTTGCTAAGAATGCTCCAATCTTGCAAACAACAATTATTGAAAAGAATGCTGAAAATAATCCTTTATATTGTGGTGTCAATAGTTTTGATGCTACCGAATTTAAATATACATCTGAGTAGTTAAAATGAAGTAAGCCCAGAATCGATTGAATTTGATTCTGGGCCTTGTTTATCTATTAAAACTTTATTGATAATTTCTAGTTTTAGTTTTTGAAGAATAATGATTATTCTTATCTTTTTGCAAAATATCATATATGTGTTTATTAATGATTTTTATCAAATACAGGATACCGTTCTTATTTATTTTATATTTTTGATAATAAACTTATAGCAAGCTCTGCTTTCACTTATTATATATTTCTATATATGTTCTTTTGTTAGCCTTGCCATAATAAAACCCCTTCCAGCTGGTTGTGTCCAACTGAAGAGGGGACTTCATTATAGTTGTTTTTAAATAACTATTATTTGATTGTTTTTAACCATAAAATAAATTCATCAACAGGTAGTGGTTTTGAATAAATATAGCCTTGAACCATATTACAATGGACAGATTTTAGAAATTCTAACTGTTCTAAAGTTTCAATTCCTTCAGCTACAAGCGATATATTCAGTTTATCTGCTAGTTCAATGAAGTTGGCAATAATATCCTTACTTTTTTGACTACTTATATCATCAAAGAACTTTTTATCCATTTTTATGCCATCTACTTTAAAGTCTTTTAATAATCCTAAAGATGAGAATCCAGCACCAAAATCATCTAGAGAACATAGGAAACCATATTGATGAATTTGATGAATTGTATCTTTAATACTTTCAATTTGCTGATTATCAAAGAAAATGGATTCAGTAAGTTCTAATTCAATCAAATTATTTGGAATTCTATATTGTTCTTTAATTCTTGCAAATGCTTTTAAGAAATCATTATCTTTAAAATGAACTCGAGAGACATTGACTGAAATAACAAATGGTTTTTCACCACGAGCAATCATATCCTGTAAAAAGATACATACTTCTTCGAATATATATAGGTCGAGTTTAATAATATTATCATTTCTTTCGAAAAGTGGAATAAAATCAGATGGATATATAGTACCTCGCTCAGGATGGAACCAGCGAACTAAAGCTTCAGCTCCACCGATTTTATTATTAGAAATAATAATTTTTGGTTGTAAAAACATATGAAAATCTTTGTTTTTTATTGAATTCTCAAATAAATCATTTAATTCTTGTTCTTTTTTCATGGTATCCAAAATTTCTTTATCATAGTAAGTACATTTTGATTTCTTACTATTAAGGCGGCAGGCCAAACGAGCATAATCTTGAATAATATTAATTTCTGAATTAGGATTTTCAATTAAACAAGCGCCTTGCAAAATAGTTAATTGTGATGCTTTGTTCTTTGCAAATGAATTAATTTCAGCAATTATCATATCAAGTCGTGATTGAATAATTTGTTTATTAGATTCATTTAGACAAATAAAGAAATGATCATTTTCACTTCGAGCAACAAGTTCATTAGAGCTAATGTTATTTACAATAACATTATAAATATGTTTTAAAACATCATTCCCTTTATTAAAGCCATAATTCTGATTGATCAACTTAAATTGTTTAATATCTAAAAAAATAACCGTATAATTAGATGGGGGCGCGGTATTTACTAATTTTTGCGCATCTAATTGAAAACCAGCATTATTCAATCCTGCAGTCAATGGATCAGTAAAGGCAATTTTCTCTAACCAGTTCTTGTGTTTTTTGTAAGATAGAAAAATTAAATATAAAAGAACTGAGAAAACACAAATGACACAAGCAACTAAAATAAAGTTATAGAAAATATATTGATTTGTACCACTTGAAATCAGTTCGCCAGGAACTAAGGTTAATAATGTCCAATCATTATGGTCAAGATAATGATAAGATATTATTAAAGAAGTATCATCACTAGCAGTAAACTCAAAAACACCAGATTTACCATTAATGATATTTTTACGCATTTTTTTAATATGATTTACAGCATCAGTATCTGTTCCATCTTTAAAGATATTATCTAACTGCATAAATGGTTTAAGATCAGTGGGGGAAATGACAACATTACCATTCTGATCAATAATGCAAGATAGACCTTGGCCATTAAAACTTTTAGGTTTAATTAAATTTTGGATATTTTCTTTATCACGAATACCAATAAGTACTTTTGATATTCCTTTCTCATCATAGATCGGTGTAGAAAAAAGAAGACTCTGACCATCAAGATAGATTAGGTTATTTTCACCTTTAAATGATGAACTTACTAGTGATAAATCAAATGTTTCAGATTGCTCAGGAATTGTATTGCCTTTATCATCAATAACAAACAAATCAGTAAATTCTAAACTTTTACATTTTTTTTGAAGAAAAGAAGAAATCTCCTGATTATCAGGCAAAATATTTATTGAATCAGATAATAGTCTTAACGAAGATTTTATAGCTTCGATTCGCATAGAAATATCATCTGCTAATTGTGAAGTAACATCGTTTACATAAGTATTGGTACTTGAGCCCAAAGTATTATTTAAATTAATTGTATTAAAAATCATCAAGACAATTATGACGATTAAAATTATATAAATATATATTAATTTACCAACAGGGTAGATAGAAGGTTTTTTATTAACTATATTTTTACCAATTTTTTTCATTATAAAAAACTCCCAACTATAAAATTATATCAATTTAATTTTATCATTACCGTAAAAATAAACAATTAAATAATTGGGTACATAAGCATATAGTAGAAAGATTTTTTTTGTGATAAAATTATATTTATATA
>OGRS01001175.1_pt1 | contig 17522 bp, 14 predicted proteins | sample 1553561 | NCBI WGS metagenome assembly OGRS01 (sample SAMEA2580103, study PRJEB22360) | human gut metagenome | biome: human gut; feature: human-associated habitat; material: faeces | place: Denmark | collected 2008/2010
TTTATCTATTCTATAAAAATAATTTTTTAAAAATATATTTCAATTCTAATTTTATTTTTTTATTTATAATTTATCTAACTAAAATCTACAAAAAAAGAAGAGGATTACTCCTCTTCTTATATATCAATAGTTTTTACTATTTGATTATTTCTGATACAACTCCAGATGCTACTGTTCTTCCACCTTCTCTGATAGCGAATCTTAATCCTGGTTCCATTGCGATTGGGTGAATTAAGTTTACAGTTACTGTGATGTTGTCTCCTGGCATTACCATTTCTACTCCTTCTGGTAAGTTTACTGCTCCAGTTATGTCTGTAGTTCTGAAGTAGAATTGTGGTCTATATCCTGTGAAGAATGGAGTATGTCTTCCTCCTTCTTCTTTAGTTAATACGTAGATTTCTCCTGTGAATTCTGTATGTGGAGTGATTGTTCCTGGTTTAGCTAGAACTTGTCCTCTTTCTACGTCTTCTTTTTTAGTTCCTCTTAATAGAGCTCCAATGTTGTCTCCAGCTTCCCCTTGATCAAGAAGTTTTCTGAACATTTCTACTCCAGTTACTGTTGTTTTTGTAGTTGGTTTTATTCCTACTATTTCAACTTCTTCTCCAACTTTGATGATTCCTCTTTCTACTCTTCCAGTTACAACTGTTCCTCTTCCTGTAATTGTGAATACGTCTTCTATTGGCATTAAGAATGGTTTGTCTACTGTTCTTTCTGGAGCTGGGATATAAGAATCTACTGCATCCATAAGAGCCATTATTTGGTTAACCCATTTTTCTTCTCCGTTTAATGCACCTAATGATGATCCAACGATTACTGGTACTTCATCTCCTGGGAATCCGTATTCAGTTAATAATTCTCTTACTTCCATTTCTACTAATTCTAGTAATTCTTCGTCGTCTACCATATCAGCTTTGTTTAAGTATACTACGATGTAAGGTACTCCAACTTGTCTTGATAATAGTATGTGTTCTCTTGTTTGAGGCATTGGTCCATCAGCTGCTGATACAACTAGGATTGCTCCGTCCATTTGAGCTGCTCCTGTGATCATGTTTTTAACGTAGTCAGCATGTCCTGGACAGTCAACGTGAGCATAGTGTCTTTTTTCTGTTGTATACTCAATATGAGCTGTGTTGATTGTTATTCCTCTTTCTCTTTCTTCTGGTGCAACGTCGATTTTGTCGAAGTCTACTTTTTCAGCTAGTCCTCTATCTGATAATACTTTAGATATTGCTGCTGTTGTAGTTGTTTTTCCGTGGTCAACGTGTCCTATTGTACCAATGTTTACATGGGGTTTGCTTCTGTCAAATTTTTCTTTTGCCATTTTTTCCTCCTAATAATATTTTCATTTTTTTGTTTTTTATTTATTTTTTATCTCTAAGGGACAAATCCCTTAGAGTTTTAAATAAGATTTAGATTATTATTATCTTCCTCTTGCTGCTTTAATTTCATCTTGGATGTTTCTAGGAACTTGTACATAGCTTTCAAATTCCATTGAGTAGTTAGCTCTTCCTTGAGATTTAGATCTTAAGTCAGTTGCGTAACCGAACATTTCTGATAAAGGTACTTTAGCGTCGATGATTTTAGCACCGTTTCTGTCTGTCATACCTCCAACCATTCCTCTTCTAGAGTTGATATCTCCAATGATATCCCCCATGTATTCTTCTGGAGTAGTTACTTCTACTTTGAATACTGGTTCTAGAATAACTGGTTTACATTTTTCAGCACCTTGTTTCATTGCCATTGATCCAGCAATTTTGAATGCCATTTCTGATGAGTCAACTTCGTGGAATGATCCATCATATAATACAACTTTAACACCAACTAAAGGATATCCAGCTACAACTCCGTTTTCAAGAGCTTCTCTACATCCTTTTTCTACTGCAGGGATATATTCTCTAGGAATTGCTCCTCCAGTAATTTCGTTAACAAATTCAAAATCTTTTCCTTCTAAAGGTTCGATTCTTAATTTAACGTGTCCGTATTGTCCTTTACCTCCTGATTGTTTAGCATATTTAACTTCTTGCTCAACACCAGCAGTTATTGTTTCTCTGTATGCAACTTGTGGTTTACCAACAGTTGATTCAACTTTAAATTCTCTTCTCATTCTGTCAACAATGATATCTAGGTGAAGTTCTCCCATTCCAGATATGATTGTTTGTCCAGTTTCTTCGTCAGTTTTAACTTTGAATGTAGGGTCTTCTTCAGCAAGTTTTGCTAGAGCGATTCCCATTTTTTCTTGGTCAGCTTTTGTTTTTGGTTCAACAGCTACTGATATAACCGGATCTGGGAATTCCATTTTTTCAAGAATTACAGGGTTTGTTTCTGAACAAAGAGTATCTCCAGTTGTTGTATCTTTTAATCCAACTACTGCTGCGATATCTCCACAGTAAACAACGTCTTTTTCTTCTCTTTTGTTAGCGTGCATTTGAAGAAGTCTTCCCATTCTTTCTTTTTTACCTTTTGTTGAGTTAAGAACATAAGATCCTTTCTCAATCATTCCAGTATATACTCTAAAGAATGTTAATCTTCCAACAAATGGGTCAGTCATTACTTTAAATGCTAAAGCTGCAAATGGAGCTTCATCAGATATAGGTAATTCTACCATATTTTCTTCGTTTTTATATTCGTGTCCTTTAATTACACCTTTTTGAGTTGGTGCAGGCATATAAGCTGTTATTGCGTCTAGTAAAGGTTGGATTCCTTTGTTTTTGAAAGCTGTTCCACAAAGTACAGGGATTATCATATTTCCGATAGTTCCTGCTCTTAAAGCTGTTCTGATTTCTTCGTTAGAAACTTCTTCTCCACCAAGGTATTTTTCCATTAATTCGTCGTCACATTCAACGATAGATTCGATCATAGCTTCTCTCATTTCTTCAGCTTTATCAGCGTAGTCAGCTCTGATTTCTCTTTCTTCAATGTTTTGACCTTTATCATCTAAATAAACGATTTCTTTCATTGTAATAAGATCGATTATTCCTTCAAAAGCATCTTCTGCTCCAATTGGTAATTGGATAGGTACAGGATTTGCTCCTAATTTTTCTTTAATATCGTTAACGCACATTTCGAAGTTAGCTCCGATTCTGTCCATTTTATTAAAGAATGCCATTCTTGGTACTTGGTATTTGTCTGCTTGTCTCCATACAGTTTCAGATTGAGGTTGAACCCCGTCAACTGCTGAGAATACAGCTACCGCTCCATCAAGAACTCTAAGAGATCTTTCAACCTCAACTGTAAAGTCCACGTGTCCTGGTGTGTCTATTATATTTATTCTGTGATTTTTCCAGAAACATGTTGTTGCAGCAGAAGTAATTGTGATACCTCTTTCTTGCTCTTGTTCCATCCAGTCCATTGTTGCTGTACCATCATGAGTTTCCCCAATGTTGTGATTTACTCCTGTATAATAAAGAATTCTTTCAGTAGTAGTTGTTTTACCAGCGTCAATGTGAGCCATTATACCAATGTTTCTAGTCATTTCTAATGAAACTTGTCTAGCCATCTAGTTTATTCCTCCTAATTAAATTACGCCAAAATACAAAAATTAATATTTGTAGTGTGCGAAAGCTCTGTTAGCTTCAGCCATTCTATATGTATCTTCTTTTTTCTTAACAGTTGCACCTTCGTTGTTAGATGCTGCGATTAATTCAGCTGCTAATTTTTCTACCATACCATATTCTTTTCTTTCTCTAGTATAAGCTTTTAACCATCTTAATGCTAAAGTTTGTTGTCTTTCTAATCTAACTTCTGTAGGAACTTGGTATGTAGCTCCTCCGATTCTTCTTGATCTTACTTCGATTTGAGGTTTAATGTTTTCCATAGCTTGTTTGAAAACGTCGTACCCCTCTTTACCAGTTTTTTCTTTTATTAAGTCCATAGCTGAATAGAATATTGATTCAGATAAAGATTTTTTTCCATCTACCATTAGTGCATTTATAGTTTTAGTAACTACCTTATCATTATATCTAGAATCAGGTAATACATCTCTTTTAACTGCTGCTCTTCTTCTTGACATTTAAACTGTGTCACCTCCTTAAATTATTACGCTTTTTTCATTCCATATTTAGATCTAGATTGTTTTCTGTTGTTAACACCAGCTGTGTCTAGTGCTCCTCTGATTATCTTGTATCTAACCCCTGGTAAGTCTTTTGTTCTTCCACCTCTTATAAGTGCGATTGAGTGTTCTTGTAAGTTGTGTCCTTCTCCTGGGATGTAGCAAGTAACTTCAAGTCCGTTTGTTAATTTTACTCTGGCAACCTTTCTTAAAGCTGAGTTAGGTTTTTTAGGTGTAGTTGTATAAACTCTTACACAAACTCCTCTTCTTTGTGGGTTTCCTTGTAATGCTGGAGATTTACTTGTTTCTTCTAAAGTTTGTCTCCCCTTTTTAACTAATTGATTTAGAGTAGGCATTTTACCCTCCTTCCGATTTAAATTTTTATATTTTTAATTTTTATTATATAACTTAAATATTATAACTTTTTTTTAAGAAAAAGTCAATTTAATTATATAGCACAAAGTATTGTATCATATTTTTTAAAAATTACAAAGCTTTTTTTAAAATTTTTAATTCTTTTTCTATATCTTCCCATTTTTCCATGGATTCCATAATCTCTTCATCTAATTTTTCCATTTTTTCTTGGATTTCCAACAGCTTATCAAGATTATTTTCTTTTCCAGCTTGATTATAATCTTCCTCTAAAAGAGATTTTTTCTCCTCTAATTTTTCTATAAATTTTTCTGTTTCATTATATTTTTTTTCTAGTGAAGATATTCTATTTTTTACCCTTTTTTGTTCTTCGTAATCATTTACACCTTTTGTATCTTTTTCTACAACAGGTTTATTTTTTCTTTCACAATATTCTTTATAATTTCCATGAAACTTTTCAGCTCCATTTTCTGTTATTTCATAGATAGTATTTACTATCCCTTCTAAGAAATATCTATCATGAGATACTATCAAGATTGTTCCTTGATAATCTTCCAAAGCTTCTTCTAAAACCTCTCTTGAATAGATATCCAAATGGTTTGTCGGTTCGTCCAGCACCAAGAAGTTAGCTTTTTTTAGAATAAGTTTCATTAAAGTTACCCTTGCTTTTTCCCCACCACTCAAAGAACCTATTGTTTTAAATACATCTTCTTCTGGAAATAAAAATCCTCCTGCAAGTCTTCTTACATCTTCCTCGCTCATTGGATAGTTAAACATGAATTCATTTAAAATACTCGCTTTTTCATCAAGCCCTTTGTGATTTTGGTCATAGTAACCTATTGTTACTTTTTCTCCTATTGTTACTACTCCACTATCAGCTTTTTCTGTACCATTTATTATTTTTAAAAGAGTTGATTTTCCAACACCATTTTTTCCAATTATTCCAACTCTTTCTCCTCTAAATATTTCAAGATTTAGATTTTGGAATATTTTCTTTCCATCATAGGATTTTGAAAGGTTTTGGATTTTTAAAACTCTATCTACACTTGGTCTATCTATATCAAATTTAAGTTTCATTTTTCTAACATTTACAACTGGATTTTCCATTTTTTCCATTCTGTTTAAAAGACTTTCTCTTCCTCTAGCTTGTTTTGATTTTATTCCAGCCTTATAACGTCTTATATATTCTTCCATCTGTTTAATTTTTTCTTGCTCTTTTTCAAAGGCTTTCATTGCTCCAGATAGGTAAACCTCTTTTTGAATAGTATACTCTGTAAAGTTTCCTTTATAAGTTTTTAAAGTATGACCCTCTATTTCAAAAATTCTTCCAACTACATTATCTAAAAAATATCTATCATGAGACACTACCATTACAGCTTTATTATAATCTTTTAAAAATTTTTCTAGCCACTCAATAGCTACCAAATCCAAATGGTTTGTAGGCTCGTCTAGTATCAAAAGTTCTGGTTCTTCTAATAAGATTTTTCCTAAAGCCACTCTAGATTTTTGTCCTCCAGAAAGATCTCCTATTTTTTGCTTCCATAAATCTTCTTGAACACTTAATCCATTTAAGATTTGTTTAACTTTATATTCAATAGCATATCCTTCCTCTTGTTCATAACGAGTAGTGACAACTGCTAATTCTTCCATTATTTTATCAAAATTATCTGGCTCTAAATTTATTCTAAAACTAAGTTCTTGTATTTTTTTATAATCTTCTAAGACACTTCCAAAAACAAGCATCAATTCATCAAAAACAGTATTTTCATAATTAAGATTTATATTTTGAGAAAGATATCCTATTCTTAAATTTCCCTTTTTACTAATAGTTCCTCTTTGATTTGTACTTGGATCAACATCATTTTCTTCCTCTTCTAATAACATTTTTATAAGAGTAGTTTTTCCAGCTCCATTTATTCCAATAACACCAATTTTATCTTTTTCATCAATAGAAAAACTTATATTTTTAAAAAGAGTCTCTCCTGAAAAACCTTTATATAAATTATCAACATGTAGTAAAGCCATTTTATTTTCTCCTAAAATATTTTATCATTCGGAATTATTATATCATAAATTATACTATTTTGTAAATTTTACAATAAAAAACAAGACGAAAAAAGAGTTGGACAAAGTCCAACTCTTAATTATATTATAACTTATTTAGTTACAACTAAGGATTAGTACCATCCTCTTAATTTCATTGCAGTAGCAACTTTTTTAACAGAGTGCATGTAAGCTGCTTCTCTCATTGTAACATTGTATTCTTCTTTGATTTTCCATAAAGCTTCGAAAGCGTCAACCATTGCGATATCTTCTTTTTCTTCAACTTCTTTTTCTCCCCAGTAGTATCCGTATAGGTTTTGTACCCATTCGAAGTAAGAAACTGTAACTCCACCAGCGTTAGTTAAGATGTCTGGAGTAAGAACGATTCCTTTTCTATTTAATACTTCATCAGCTTCTGGAGTAGTTGGTCCGTTTGCTGCTTCACAAACTAATTTAGCTTTTATTAATTCAGCTTGGTGAACATCGATTGCTTTTTCAAGAGCTGCTGGAACAACAACGTCTACATCTGCTCCCCAGAACTCGTCGATAGATATTTCTTTAGCAAATCCTACTAAGTTTCCGTTAGCTTCTTTGTAATCCCACATAGCTTGGAAATCTAATCCGTTTTCGTCATAGATAGCATATGCTCCTTTTTCTTTACACCATTCGCACATAGCTACAACTTTTCCACCTAATTTTTGAACGTTTTTAACTGTGAATGCTCCAACGTTTCCGAATCCTTGAACTGCAACTCTTGGTTCAGCAATTCCCATTTTTTTACAAGCTTCTCTAACTGTTACAGCAACACCGTATCCAGTAGCTTCGTTTCTTCCTTTAGATCCACCGAAATCAACTGGTTTACCAGTTAAAGTTCCAATTGCAGAAGTTCCTGTTAATTTGTTGTATTCGTCAACCATCCATGCCATGATTTGTCCGTTAGTATTTACGTCTGGAGCTGGAACGTCAACTTTTTCTCCTATTAGTTTGTATATTCCGTCGATATATCCTCTAGATAATCTTTCTAATTCACCTTTAGATAATTCAGAAGGGTCAACGATGATTCCTCCTTTACCTCCTCCATAAGGGATTCCAGTTACAGAGCATTTGAAAGTCATCCAAATTGATAATGCTTTAACTTCTTCTAAAGATACGTTAGGATGGAATCTGATTCCTCCTTTTGTAGGTCCTACTGCATCATTGTGTTGAGATCTGAATCCTTTGAATATTTTTATAGATCCGTCGTCCATTTTAACTGGAATGTTAACTTCGATTACTCTTTGTGGTTCTTTTAATAATTCATATACATTTGGTTCCATTCCTAGTTTGTCACAAGCATTTTTAACTTGAGCTTGAGCCATTTCAAAAACGTTTAATTCTTTTGCCATTTTCTTTACCCTCCATATTAAATTTAGTTCTGTAAGTTATTCTGTATTTAATAAAAAATTTAAAATCTTAATTTATAAAACTACCTTGAAAAAACTATTTTATTTTGTTTTTACAATCTCCAGTTTCTTCATATTCTTTTAAGTTTTGGAATGTAGTTTCTATCATGTTTGTAACAGCTTCATCAGTATAAGATCCCATGTGTGGAGATACTAATACTCTTGGATACATTCCTAATAATTTTTCTACCATTGGATCTTCTACTTTTCCACCTTTGAAATCTTTGAAGAATACAGTAGATTCATTTTCTAGAACATCTATTCCTAATCCTGCTAAGTGTCCGCTTTCTAAAGCTTCAACTAAAGCTGGAACGTCTTGAAGTTCTCCTCTAGCAGCGTTTATTAAGATTGCTCCTGGTTTCATTTTGCTTAAAAATTCTTTTGTAACAACTTTTCCATTTTCTTTAATGTATGGACAGTGTAATGTTATAATATCACTTTTAGCTAATAATTCATCTAATTCAACTTGAGTAAGAATATCTTCTACTCCTTCTTTTTTGAATAAATCTTGTCCTAATACTGTTGCTCCTAATCCTTTGAATAATTTAGCAGCTGTAAATCCTATTCTTCCAAGTCCTACAACTCCAACAGTACAGTTTCTTATTTCTTTAGAGAACATATTTGCATCTACTGTGTAGTTTCTTTCAACTCCAGTTCTATGAGTAGTGTATGCCATATGTCTTAATAACATCATTGCGTGAGTAACAGCTAATTCAGCTATTGCGTTAGGAGAGTAGAATGGAACAAATGCCATTTTAAATCCTAATTCTTTTGCATAAGGAATATCTATGTGGTTAGTTCCAACTGTTCTAGTTAATAGATATTTTACTCCATATTCTTTGTAAAGATCTAAGTTTTCTTTATTAGCAAAACAGTTAGCTCTTAAAACAACTACTTCGTGTCCTTTTGCCATTTCAGCAGTTTCTTTTGAGTTTAAGAATTTTTCTGTACAAGTAACATCAAGATTGTATTTTTCTGCTAATTTTTCAAAGAATGGTTTTTCAACTGGTCTAACACCATAACAAAATACTTTCATTCAAATTCCTCCTAAAGTGTATTTTTAAAATAAATATAAACTCTTTTTTTAATATATCTTTTTTATATTTATTGTTCGTTTTATTGTCCCTTATGTTTGAATTATACATCTTTTTCAAAAGAAAAGCAAGTACTTTTTTTAACGGCATTCTAACGAAAAATTTCTAAAAAAGAAAGTTTTTTCTATAAACAAAACATTTTTCCAACAACTAAACGCAATAATTTCAAAAAAATATGATTACTATTTATTTTATTAATAATACTATAAGTTAATATTATAAACTTCTATTTTTTGAGAGAGATTTTATGAAATTTTATAACCAAATATTTTTTTGATTTTTTTATTCTATTTTTAATAAAGCTAATTACTTAAAAATAGATAGACTACTATTTTAATTTTTTTGATTTCTAAAGGTATAAGTTTTTCTTATAGCAACTCCTAAAAAATTATTTTTTATTTTATATTTTTTCAATCTTTTCTACACTATATTAAAGGTAAGTTTTTTATGATTTATAATTTGTAGCCAAGATAGACTGAATATGTTGCCAAAGTTTTATTTTTATAAATATAACCAATATCTTATATTAAAACAAACTTAAGCCAAGCGTAGCCAAAAAATTTTAAAAATGGCTACACTCTAAAACATTTTATTACAATAAGTTATATGAAAAAATCCCAATTTGTAGCCAAAATTTCACACCACCTACATATATATACTTGAGACTAGAAAAGTTATTAAAATTATAAAAAAATTTTTCCAATAATAGATACCCCACACTTTTTTGGCTACATTTTAATAAAATTCAATATAATACATTTATTTTAAATAAGTTATGATGTAGCCAAAAATTTTATAAAATGGCTACACTTTTTTATATATCATTATATTACCAAAAGTTAAAATAATATATTTTGGCTACACTTTTGGCTACAACTGGCTACATTTTAAAGAAAAAAAGAGAGAGAATAAATCTCTCTCTTGAAAATTTTATTTTTTTATTAAAGACTTTAACTAATCAGATGATTAGAAGTTGTAAGACCATCCTAATCCGAATTCTCCATAATAGTCATCATCCATTGCAGTTCCTTCGTGTTGTTCATATTTGTTGAATTCATATTGGTAGTAAGTATCTACTGTTAAGTTTTCAGTTACATTGTAAGCAGCTGATAATACAGCAATGTGTCTGTTATTTTCTACTCCATCTTTTCCATTTAACATTTCAACATCTTGAGCAAATTGATATCTATATTCTGCTCCAACTGAGAAAGTATCATTAGAATATACAGTTCCTCTTAATCTAGCTTGGTGAACATAATCAGATTTTACATCATCTGTTGCATTTCCATCTCCTGTCCATTTAGTTCCTTCAAAGTAGTAAGCTAATTGAACTGGTCCATAAGATAATACTACTGGTTCAGCTTCTAAATAAAATTTATCTTGTCCTTTTGATTCATTTACAAAATAATAAGCTGGTTCAAACCAACCAGAAACCATTCCATAGTTATAAGTCATTGGTAAGAAGATAGCATCTTGATTTTTTTCTCCTCTCCATCTTAATCCAAGTGAGAAGTTTTCAAAATGTCTAGTTGCTTGTAAATCTATTCTATGTCCTACTGAATGCATTCCTGCACCTTTTGTATCTCCAGCTTCATGATCATCTATTGATGCATCCCAAGTCTTTCTGGCCATTAAATCAAATGTCCATTTATCTCCTAAAGCTAATCCAACCATATTTTTTAAATGAACTGCTTCTCCAACGTCTGCATATCCACCTTTATTTGCGTTAGATTTATTTTCTACTACTAATTCTTGTCCTACTGAAGTTACTCTTAATACTGGAGCTGCTTTTACTTCAACAACTTCTTCTACTACAGGTGCTTCTTCAACAACTGGAGCTGCCTCAGGCATAACTTCTTTTGCATAAGATACAGATGCTACTGATAATGCTGCTAATAATAATGCTAATTTTTTCATAATAAATATCCTCCTCTTATGAGATTTTTATTTTTACCTTTTAATACATCCCCATAGCCTTATTATACTCTTTTTTTATAATTTGTAAATAGTTTTTTTGTTTTTCAAATTATTTCATTATTTTTTATATTTTTTTATTACAGTGTTTCTATTTTAGAACTTATTTATTTTTCTAATTTTAAACAAATTGTTTTTACATATTATGACTACAATTCTAGGATTAAAACTTTTAACAAAAGTTTTATATTCACGTTGGAGTTAAGTTTTTTCTTTATCTCCATAATCTTTTCAAGCTTTCCAAAGTCTTTTATAAAATGGCAAATATAATCACAAATCTCCATTACAACAGCTCTTTCATTTTCACAAGCAAAACTTATATTTTCAGCTATCACAAGTCTTTCGGCAACATCAATATACTCTATATTTTTATAAAGATTTATAAGTCCTTTATAAACTTTTATCTTATTTTCCATAAGAGATTTGATTTTTTCCTCAGTTTTTTCTTCTCTCAGTTCTTTTTTTAATTTCACATAGTTTTGTAGTGGCTCTCCTAAATTTTCATAGGAAAATGCCTCGTCTATATTAAAATTATATTTTTTATAGTCCTCAATATCCACTCCCTTACCCAAAAAGAATTTATATTCATTAAGAGTGATACCAAATTCCTCAGGAGTTTTATTTTTTATCTTTACTATTGTAGATCTTGATTTTATAGTAGGTAAAAGATTTAGATTTTTAGAAAGTAATATAAAGAAATCTCCCTCTTCTGGCTCTTCTATTATTTTAAGAAGTGCATTGCTAGACTCTTTTTTTAGCTTTTCAGCATCCTTTATAATAAAAATTCTATTTCCACCCTCATAGGTAGCACTTGAAGATATTTTTGCAATCTCTCTTATACTATCAATCTTTATACCATTATCATCTTCAAATATTTCTAAATCCCCATGTGTCAGACTATTCATTCTTAGACAAGATTCACATCTATCACAAAAATCATATTTTTCATTTTTACAAGTTAAAGCTTTGGCAAAAGACAAAGCAAACTCCATAAGAAGTGCTTTATCTTCTCCATAAAATATATATGTTCCCTCTTTTTTTCCATTTTTTAACTCATTTATTAAAAAACTTTTTGCCTCTTCATTTGAAACTATATCTTTAAACATATTAATATCCTTACTCAATATTTTCTTCTATGATTTTTTTTATCTCATCAACTTTACCGTCTATATAAAGTCCTGCTATATAAGCCTCAAAACCTGTGGCATTTCTATACTCCATTTGGGTACAAGTCTGAGGAAAAGATTTTATATTTCCATTTTTAGCTTTTCTTATTATCTCTTGATATTTTTCTTCAACTGTAGGATAAATTTTTTCTAAGATTTCACTTTGTGCCTTAGCATTTACATATTTTACTACCTTATTATTAAGATTTCTAAGATTTAAACCCTTTGCTACAAAATGCTCTCTCACATTTACTTCCCACACAGAGTCCCCTAAATATGCTAACACAAGACCATTTGTCTCCTTAAGATTTATAGAGACCATATTGTTTTATCCTTTCCGTCTTTTATTTTTATTCCCATTTCTCCAAGTCTATCTCTTATTTCGTCAGATAATGCCCAGTTCTTTTCAGCTCTAGCTTTTCTTCTTATCTCTAATAAAAATTCTACTAAATCAGCTGTTAAGTTTCCAATATTTTCTTGAGATTTTAAAGTGACACCAAATACATTTTCCATTATATTTTCAATATAATCATATGCCATTTGTAGAGCTTTTAGCCCTTCTTCAGAGATTTTTTCTACCTCTGTATATTTATTTATCTCTTTTATAAGTTCAAATATTACTCCGATACCTTGGGCTGTGTTAAAATCATCGTCCATAGCTTGGATAAATCTTTCTTCTGTTTCTTTTAGTAAATCTTTTAATCCTGATAAGTCATCTCCACCAGCCACAGCACCAGATTTTATTTTTTCTCTAAGTCTTTCTACTGCGTTATCTATTCTTTCAAGACCAGATTTAGCTTGTTCAAGTTCGTTGTTAGAAAAATCTATTGGTTTTCTATAGTGAGCACCTAGAACAAAAAATCTTATTACTCTACCTTCAAAATGCTCTAAAACTTCTCTCAATAAGAAGAAGTTTCCTAAAGATTTTGACATTTTTTCTCCATTGACATTGATATATCCATTGTGCATCCAATATCTAGCATATTCTTGATGAGAACTACATCTTGATTGAGCTATCTCATTTTCGTGGTGTGGGAATATTAAATCTTGTCCTCCACCGTGAATGTCAAATACGTCCCCAAGAAGTTTGCTTGACATAGCCGAACATTCTATATGCCAACCAGGTCTTCCTTTTCCCCAAGGTGAATCCCAACTAGGTTCTCCCGGTTTTGCACTTTTCCATAGAGCAAAGTCAAGTGGAGATTTTTTTATATCATTTACTTCTATTCTAGCTCCAGCTTTTAAGTTTCCAATATCTTGATGAGAAAGACAACCATAATCATCTTTATCTTTTTCAACTTCAAAGTAAACATCTCCATTTACTTCATAAGCATAACCTTCAGATATAAGTTTTTTGATTATTTCTTGCATTTCTTCTATATATTCAGTAGCTCTAGGTCTTATCATTCCCTCTTCTTTAAGATTTACTTTTTTAGTATCTTCAAAATAAGCCTCAATATATTTTCTAGCTATCTCTTTAGAAGTAACTCCCTCTTCGTTAGCTCTTTTTATAATTTTATCATCTACATCTGTGAAGTTTTGAACATATTTTACTTTGTATCCTCTATACTCAAAATATCTTCTTACTGTATCAAAAACTATGGCAGGACGTGCATTTCCAATGTGGATATAGTTATATACTGTTGGTCCACAAACATACATTGACACTTCATTTTCTTTTAGTGGTACAAATTCTTCTACTTTTCTTGTCATAGTATTGTATATTTTTATCATTATTTCTCCTCCTCTAAAAATTTTATATCATCTATTGTTGTTATCTTTATATTTTCATAATCTCCCTCTAGCAGTTTTACATTTCCAAAATATCTCTCTACCAGTGAAGAATCATCTGTTCCTAAAAATCCATCAACTTTAGCTTTTTGATAAGATTTTATTAAAATATCTCCTCTAAAAACTTGAGGTGTCTGAGCCATAAAAAGTGTGGCTCTCTTTGGTGTAGATTTTATTATTCCATTTTCATCTACTATTTTTATAGTATCTTTTACAGGCATACCGATTACAACACCATTTAGATTTTTATCCTCTAAAAGTGCCTCATAAGTTTTTATTATATATTCCTCTTTAAAAAATGGTCTAACTCCATCTTGAATAGCTATAAGAGAATTTAGTTCACAACATTTCAATCCATTGTAGATAGAATCTTGTCTTTCATTTCCTCCCTCTACAATATGAGAAACTTTTTTTATTTCAAATGTTTTACAAACCTCTTTCACTTCATCTATAAGCTCTTTCTTAGTGACTAGGACAATATTTTTTACAATAGAGCATCTATCTGCCACTTCTAAAATATTCACAAAAAGTGGTTTTCCTTTATATTGTAGGAATTGTTTTGGATAACCTAAACCCATTCTTTTACCAGATCCACCGATTGCAACAATAAGTGTATAATTTATTTCAATGTTACCACTGTACAACCTACACCACCTTCTCCTTGTCCACCAAATCTAAAGTCTTTTACATATCTACAATTTTTTAGATATTCAACTATTCCTTTTCTTAAAGCTCCAGTTCCATTTCCTGTGACAACTTGCACTTCTTTATATCCTGTTAAAACAGCTTTATCCATATATGATTCAAGTTCATATATTGCTTCTTCTACCATTTTTCCTCTTAAATCAATTTTTGAACTTACACGGCTACTTTTTGAAGATGTTGCTTGAGTGTATTCTTTAGTTTTCTTTTCTGTGATTTTTTTAATGTCATCTAAAGATACTTCAAGTTTTAAGATACCAGCTTGGATAAGCACAGTTTCTTTACTTTTATTGATTTTTAAAATATCTGCATATTGTTTTAAGCTATTAACAAGGACTTTTTCTCCCTCTTTAAACTCAATTTTTCTTGCAACTTTTGGTTTTTGTTCAACATTTTCATCTTTTTCTTTACCAAGATTTGTTCTAAGCATATTAAGACTTTTTTGAACACTCTTAGCATCATCTTTTTTAGTTTCTTCTGATTGAAGTTTTTTAACAAGAGCAGCAGCTTTATTTTGCATATCTTTCATCATTTGGTCTGCTTTTTCATAAGCCTCTTTTAAAATATTATTTTTTTCAACTTCTAATTTTCTAAGTTTTTCCTCATATTCTATCTGTTCTTGTTTTACTTTTTCTTTTAGAGCCTCAACCTCTGCTCTCATTGATTCTAACTCATCAGATTTTTCTTTGATATTCGTTATCATCTTTTCAACTTTTTTATTTTCATCACTTATATATGATTTTGCTTTTTCAATAACTTCTTCAGCCACTCCCAATCTTTTTGCAATAGTTAAGGCATTACTTTCTCCTGGGATTCCAATTAATAATCTATATGTAGGAGATAAAGTATCTGAGTTAAATTCCATTGAAGCTGTTTCTATTTCCTCTTCATTATATCCATAAGCTTTTACCTCACTATAGTGAGTAGTTATCATTGATTTTACCTTTCTATCTTTTAAGAAATCAATAACAGCCATAGCAAAAGCTGATCCCTCTACTGGGTCTGTACCAGAACCAAGCTCATCTAAAAGTACAAGAGAATTTTTAGTAACTGATGTAAGTATACTTTGGACATTTTTTAAATGACCAGAGAATGATGATAGAGATTGTTCAATACTTTGTTCATCTCCAATATCAGCATAAACTCCTGAGAAAAATCCGATACTAGATTTTTCATCAGCAGGAATTGGAATACCTGAAAGTGCCATCAATGTTAAAAGTCCTGCCACTTTTAGCGCAACAGTTTTTCCCCCTGTATTTGGTCCTGTAATAAGTAAAGTATTGTATTTTTTTCCAATTTCAAATGTTAATGGTACAACCTTATCTCTATCTATAAAAGGGTGTCTTCCAGCTACAATACTTAGTTGTTCCCTTTGATTTATCTCAGGAATATTACATCTATAATCCATTGCAAATCTTGTTTTACCTGTTAGATTATCTATCTCAAGAACTGATTCAGCTATTTTTGTAACATCATCTATATTTACTCTTATTTGATCAGTTATTCTTAAAAGAATTTTTCTGATTTCTTCTCTTTCACGAGCCTCAAGCTCTCTCATTTTATTATTAAGTGATACAACTCCAAGTGGCTCAATAAATACTGTTTGTCCACTAGAAGATCTGTCGTGTTCTATCCCTTTTATCATACCTTTAAAGTCTGCTTTTACTGGTATAACATTTCTTCCGTCACGGTTTGTAACGATTTTTTCTTGGATAGCTCTTGAAAGACTTTCATCGTTAAACATATCATCAAATTTTCTTTTTATATTTGTAGCAAGTAATCTTTTTTGAAGTCTTATATCTCTTAAATCAAGTGACGCTTCATCTTGAATATTTTTCTCATTATCAATAGTTTTATTGATTATATCTTCTATAAATTTTAAAGTTGGAACTTGACTAAATCTAGCTTTTAAGTTTTTATATTTATCAAGTTCATCTAATTTATTTTTGAAAAGTCTAAAAATTCTTAAGTTTTGATTTATATCGTAAAGCTCATCTGGCTCAAAAAACATACCGATAAGTTCACATTTTTTTAGAGTTTCCATAATATCTTTTAGGTTAAATATCTCTATTCCACCATCATATTTATGGAAGTCTATAAAATCTCTTAAGATTTCAAATTCTTTTTTTAATTGGTTAATCTCAGTATATATTTTTAAATTTTCTACTCTATCTCTGTTTGATTTTGTCATCATATATTGTGCTAACACACCTTTTAACTTATCAAACTCCAATACGTTATAATTATGATTATTCACACTATCACCTTTTTAAAAATTTCTATATTTTATCTCAATATTATATCACATATTTACTCTATTTTTTTAATTTTTTAAAAATATCTAAAAATTTTGTCAATGTTTGCAAAAAACCGTTGATTTATTTCTAAGTTAATGATATAATAATATGCAAATTATTTTTTAGGGGGTGCAATTATGCAAAGATGTGAAATCACTGGTAAAGGAATAACATTTGGACATCAAATTTCTCACTCTCACAGATTAACTAACAGAGTTTGGAAACCAAATTTACAACCAGTTACAATAATAATCAACGGAAAACCTCTTAGAGTTAAAGTTTGTACTAAAGTTTTAAAAACTTTAAAATCTGCAAACGAAGTTGAAGTTATGCAAATATTAAAAGCTAACGCTAACACTCTAAGCCCAAGAATTGTTAAAGCATTAAACAAATAATAACAAATTCATAGGTAATATAAAAAAAGACAGCATTTTAATGACTAGTCTTTTTTTATTTTTTGTAACTATATAAATTAAATAATCAACAGATGACAAAAAATAAAAAAAGAATGATTTTGCTCACTCTTTTTTTACTTTGGGGAAATTTATTATATATTATGCATTTTTATTAACTTCATTCTTATGACGTCAAGG
>OGRS01001177.1_pt1 | contig 17516 bp, 20 predicted proteins | sample 1553561 | NCBI WGS metagenome assembly OGRS01 (sample SAMEA2580103, study PRJEB22360) | human gut metagenome | biome: human gut; feature: human-associated habitat; material: faeces | place: Denmark | collected 2008/2010
AGTAGATGAGATTAATGGATTTGGAGAAGTACCAAGTGCCATTATAACTGTATCCACTTCCATTATAAATTCTGATTCAGGAATTTCTATAAAAGATGCTCTACCAGATGCGTCAGGTTCTCCAAGTTTTGTATGGATACATCTCATACCGATAACCTCACCTTTTTCATTTCCTAAGATTTCTTTTGGTAGTGTAAGTGGGTCGATTATAACTCCCTCTTCTTTTGCGTGATGTACTTCTTCAAGTCTAGCAGGGAAATCTTTTTCACTTCTTCTGTAAACAATGTGAGCCTCAGCTCCTAATCTTTTTGCAGTTCTTACAGCGTCCATAGCAACATTTCCACCACCGATAACAGCAACTTTTTTTCCAACTTTTACAGGAGTTTCATAATTATCTAAGTAACCTTTCATAAGATTTACTCTTGTTAAAAATTCATTAGCTGATAAAACTCCATTTAGATTTTCTCCAGGGATATTCATAAATTTTGGAAGTCCAGCACCACTTCCAATAAATACTGCATCAAATCCCTCTTCATCTAAAAGTTTATCTATAAGTTTTGTTTTTCCGATTATCTCATTTGTCTTGAATTTTACTCCAAGTTTTTTAATATTTTCTATCTCTTTTTGTACAACTTCATCTTTTGGAAGTCTAAACTCTGGGATTCCATAAGTTAAAACTCCACCAGTTTTGTGAAGTGCCTCAAAAATAGTAACATCATACCCCATTTTTGCTAAATCTCCTGCCACAGTAAGTCCAGCAGGTCCACTTCCAATAACTCCAACTTTATGTCCATTTTTTTCAGGAACATTTATTTCAATAGGATTTTTTAAAAGATAATCTCCTACAAATTTTTCTAATTTTCCAATAGCAACAGCCTCTCCTTTAATTCCTAATATACATTTTCCTTCGCATTGAGTTTCTTGTGGACAAACTCTTCCACAAACTGCTGGTAAAGATGTATAAGTCATCAGAATTTTTCCAGCCTCTTCAATATTTCCATTTTTTATCTCTTGAATAAATGCAGGAATATTTATTGAAACTGGGCAACCTTGCATACAAAGAGGATTTTTACAATTTAAACATCTTGATGCCTCACATTTAGCTTCCTCTAAAGTATATCCAAAAGTAACTTCTTTAAAATTAGTTGCTCTGACTTTTGGGTCTTGCTCTCTTACAGGCACTCTTTTATTTTTTGGTAAAGATTCTAAATCTTGCTCTTCGTGAGAATCTATTGGACAATCTTTTGCAGAGTGAGTAGCTCCGTCAGATTCTCTTAACATAGCTCTTCCCTCTTCGGTTTTATACATATTTTGTCTTCTCATAGCCTCGTCAAAATCTACTAAGTGTCCGTCAAATTCTGGTCCGTCAACACAAGCAAATTTTATTTTATCTCCAATTCTTACACGACAAGCTCCACACATTCCAGTACCGTCAACCATCAATGGATTTAAACTTACAGTAGTTTTTATTTCATACTCTTTTGTTTTTAGGCATACAAATTTCATCATTATCATAGGACCAATTGCAACAACGTGGTCATAATGCTTGTTTTGATTTTTTATCAAATCATCTATCACATCAGTTACAAGTCCATGGAAACCATATGAACCATCATCAGTGGCGATATATAAATTGTTAGCTACATTTTTTAATTCATCTTCTAAAATTAAAAGTTCTTTAGTTTTTGCTCCAACAATAACATCAGCTTTTAAACCATTTTTAGCAAACCATTTTACTTGAGGATAGATTGGAGCTGTCCCAACTCCTCCCCCAACAAATAAAACTTTTTTATTTTTTAAAACTTCCAAATCCTCGTGTAAAAATTCACTTTCCACTCCTAAAGGTCCAACTACATCTTGAAAATATTCTCCCTCTTCCAAAGTTCCAATATCCTTTGTACTTTTTCCAAGAACAAAGAAAACTATTGTAACAGTTCCTTTTTCTACGTCGTAGTCACATATAGTAAGTGGTATTCTCTCTCCAAATTCATCTTTTTTTACAATCAGAAATTGTCCCGGTTTTGCAGAAAGGGCAAGATCCTTTGTCTCTACTTCCATAAGACAAATATTTTTACTAAGCCATTTTTTCTTTAAAATTTTATACATATTTTTCCTACCTTATTTAATAAAAAAATTATTTTTTTTCAATAGATGTTAAAGCAATTTTAGTAAACTCAGATATTATATATGGCTTTTGAGTTGATTTTTTATAGGCTATAAAAAATTCTCTACTGCTATAAGCATTTTTAATTTTATAATATTTTATTCCCTCAAGTTTTTCAACAGAGCTTGGAACAAAACCAACCCCCATATTTTGGTCAACAAGAGAGTTAACAGTTTCAAAATCTTTTGTTTCTAAGATACAATGTAAATTAAAACTTAGTGATTCACAGATTTTATCAATATTTTTTCTAGCTTTTATACCTTTCATAAGTAGTATAAAACTTTCATTTTTGAAGATAGAAAGGTCAATAATCTCATCTTTTATTTTTTGGTTAAGAGGATTTGATTTTGGCACAGCAAGAAGAATATCCTCTGTGAAAAGTTTTTTATATACAATTTTTGGGTTAAAATCTAAAAATGCCGATATAACTAAATCTACTTCATCTTCTAAAAGTATCTTTTCTAAGTTATATTGAGAATCTTCGATTATTTTTATTTGAACATCTGGAAAAAGTTTATTAAATTCTGGAATAATTTTTGGGAAAAAATATCTTCCATAAAATTGATAAGCTCCGATACCAAGAGTTCTTTTTTTACAAGAAGAAAGATTTTCTAATTTTTCTTTAAAGATTTTAGTTTGAGATATTATTTTTTCGCTCTCTTCCAAAAAAATCTCTCCAGCATATGTCAAAAAAACCCCTTTGCTAGTTCTTCTAAAAAGTTGTAATCCAAGTTCTTCTTCCAATTTTGTTATGGATTGACTAAGTGCTGATTGACTGACAAATAATTTTTCTGCTGCCTTTGAAAAATTATTGAATTCAGCTATACAGCAAACATATTCCATATCTTTTAATGTCATAAATCTTCCACGCCCTTTATAAGTTTTTCTTATAGTAGTATTATAAATTAATATTTCAAAAAAAGCAAATTTATTGTTATAATCTATCCATACAAAGATAGGTATTTCTAAAACATTCCTATAAGATTTTACCGTCTTGTTTCCTTAAACTTATATATGTTAAAAATAAAGCAGATTGTTAGCCCCTCTCTGTTTTATTTTTATTTATTGCAAAAATTTTTTTAACGTGGTAAACTTACTTATAAATAAACAATAAAATTATAGGAGATAGAAAGATGAATCCAATATTTTTTGCCATAGGAAAAATAAAAATTACCTATTATGGAATGATGTATGCAATATCTTTTTTACTTGGAATAGAGCTTGGAAAAAAAGCTGCCAAAGATAAAGGTTTTTCTCCAGAGTTAGTGGAAAATTATGCTTTTGTAGCAATGATTTCAGGACTTTTAGGTGGAAGACTTTATTATGTTTTATTTAATTTAGATTATTATTTAAGATACCCTGCTGATATTATAGCTGTTTGGAAAGGTGGAATGGCTATTCACGGAGGAATAATTGGGGGAATAATTGGAACTTGTATCTATGGGTATATAAAAAAAATAAATCCGTTGCAACTTGGAGATTTTGCAGCAGGTCCACTTATTTTAGGTCAAGGAATAGGAAGAATAGGAAATCTTATGAATGGAGAGATTTATGGAGTTCCTACTTTTACACCATATAAATATATTTTTTCATTGAAACCAAATTTTTATCAGTGGTTTAATTTTTATCAAAGTCTACCACTAGAAGAAAAAATGAAATATACAGAGAAAGTGCCTTGGGGATTAGTTTTTCCACTTTCTTCACCAGCAGGGGAAGAGTTTCCAAATCTTCCACTTCACCCAGCTATGCTTTATGAGCTTGTTTTAAATTTTATTGGATTTATTTTTATTTGGTTTTTCCTTAGAAAAAAAGATTATCCAGTGGGAGTGGTTTGGTGTTCATATATAATAATTTATAGCCTTATAAGAATTTTTGTAAGTTTCTTTAGAGCTGAGGATTTAATGTTTATGGGTCTTAGAGCTCCTCACCTTATAAGCCTTATTATGATAATAATATCAGGAATTTTTATAATTTTTTTAAATAAAAAAGACAAAATGGCAAAAAATTAAGTCAAACACTGTATCAAGAAGAAAAATAAAACTAGATTTTTTACAAGGAGGAAGAATGAAAAAAATATTTGTAGGATTAATGTTGGTATTAGGAATGATTGGATGTACTAGTTCAAAGGTAGGAAAAACAGAATCTTTAGCTGGAAAACAATATGTTTTAGTTCAACAAGGAAAAGACTATCAAATAACTTTAAACTTTGCAGAGGATAATTTATTTGGATTTTCTGGAGTAAATCATTACTTTGGTAAATATCAATTAGATGGAAATAAACTTGTAGTAGGTAGTGCAGGTTCTACAATGATGGCAGGACCTCAAGAAGCTATGACAGCTGAACAAAACTTTTTATCACAATTAGGAAAAGCAAAAACATATGAAGTAACAGAAACTGGATTAATAATTACAACAGAAGCAGGAGAAAAATTAGAGTTTAAACTAGTTGAAGCTCCAAAACCAGCACAAAAATAGAGAATTTGGAGATGGAAAAAAATGAGTAATAAATATTTAATAGTTAGCAAGGAAATTTTACCAGATTATTTTGATAAAGTTATAGAAGCCAGAGAACTTTTAGAACAAGGAAAAGTTAAAAATATAAGTGAGGCTGTAAAAAAAGTTGGAATTAGTAGAAGTACTTATTACAAATACAAAGATTTTGTATTTTCTCCATCAGCAGAATCTCACGGAAAAAGAGCCTTGATTTCTGTTGTATTAGAACATACTCAAGGTAGCCTTTCTAATGTTTTAAATTATATAAGTTCTATCAATGGAAATATTTTGACAATTAACCAAAATATTCCGATGAATAACTCTGCTACTGTTATTATATTTATGGAGATTCTTCATATGGCAATTTCTATTGAAGAGGCAATAGATGAGATAAATAAACTTGCAAATGTAATTAACTGTAAACTTATGTCGATTGAATAGAGGTGAAGTGAAATGAAAAAAATAGGAGTAATGTTTCTATTATTATCATCTTTAGCTCTTGCAAGAGGTGGAGAAGATATAGTAGAAGACAGAATGGAGAATCAATTAAAAGTTAGCTTATCAAAAATAATAGATTATAATGTAGATTATGATGTAGATATTTTTGATGATAAAATGAATGTGGAGATAGAGGTTGAAGGTCTGAAGGAACCAAAATTAGATTATAACAAAATAACTGATGCTGTTCTTTCTAGTGCAAAAGAAAATGCTCCCGAAGTAAAAGATATCAATATAACAGTAGTGTATGACCAACCTATTGGAGAAGATAAAATATTATTTAACAAAAGATTTATGTAAAATAAGCCCTTGAGGGCTTATTTTTCTAAGAAAACATTTAAAGAAAATAGAAATTTTCTTTATTAAAAATAATAAAAAATCACAAGAGAAATCAAGTAAAATTTTATATGATTTTACTTGATTTTTTTGTTTTTTAAACAAAGTTTTAAGACATAATGTAAGAAATTTAGATAAAAAAATTAAAAAAGACAATATTTTGCAAAAAAATGTGCAAGAAATAGTCCTTTTAAATTTTTGGAAAATATATTAATATAAAATTACGGAAGGATGTAAAAATATACTATGTTGAAATTTTATAATAGGAGGTCTGTTTTGTATTTCGATAATAAAAAAATTATTCTTTTAAAATATATAGGAAGAAATATTGAAGATGTTTCAAAAGAACTTAAAATTTCAGAAAGAACTATTAGATATAGAATAAAAGATTTAAATGAAATTTTTCTAGAAAAACAAAATTTTCTATATATTAATAAAAAAATAATAAAGTTTGATGGAAATATCGAAATTATAAAAGATATTTTAAATAAACAGACATATATTTTTAGTACAGAAGAAAGAATAGAAATAATTACACTTTTACTTCTTCTTAATTCTGATGGATATAAAGCAGAGAGGATTGTAGATGCTTTAGATATTAGTAAAAGTACTCTTAAAGGAGATTTAAAGACTGTAAGAGAAATTTTTGAAGAAAAAAATATTCAAATTATTTCAAAAGCAAATAGAGGGCTTTTTCTTTCAGGAGAAGAAATTGATATTAGAAAATTCTTATTAGATAGATTTAGAAAAATTTATATTATTTCTGGAGAAGAGTTAAAAATTTCAAGTAAAGTAAATAATATAGAAAGTCAAATTTTAGAGAATGTAGTTGATACTTCAAAAGTTCCATTAATTATTAATTTCTTGAAAAAGATAATAAAAGATTTAAAGAAAAAGATTTCCGATGAAGCATATCAAATAATATTTCTTTATATTTTAATATTTTTGAATAGAATAAAAAATAATTTTACTATTTCAAAATGCTCAAATATAAATTTTATTCAAAGTACAGAAGACTATAGGGTAATAAAAAATAATATAAATGTTTTATTCGAAGATAGTGATTATAAGATATGTGAAGAAGAAATTGCTAAAATTACAGAATTTGTTTTAGGAGCACATACGTACAATTTTAATTATTCATTTTATGAAAATTGGATACTTATAGAAAAGCTTGTAGATAATCTTATAACAGATGTAAATAGCAAAATAAATATTGACATTTTAAATGATAAAACTTTAAGAGAAGGTTTGATAAATCATATAGTTCCAACTATATATCGTTTAAAAAATAATATAGAACTTCAAGAATCAATTTATTCGGAAGTTTTAGAAGATTACGAACCACTTTATAAAATTATAAAAAATGCTTTAGTAGGAGTAGAAAATTTTATTGGAAAAAGTTTTTCAGAAAATGAAGTAGCATTCTTTGTTGTTCACTTTATACTTTCTATGAAAAGAAATGAGCAAAAAGTTAGTGAAACTAAAAAAGTTATTATAGTTTGTGGGCTTGGTTATGGAACTTCTAATCTAGTGAAACAAGAGATAGAGGAATTGTTTGAGGTTGAAGTTGTGGATTTAGTTCCATTGAATAATCTTTCAACAGTAAATTTAAAAAATATAGATTTTATAATATCTACGATAGATATAAAAGAAAAAAATATTAAAACACCAATAATAAAGGTAAATGCCTTTTTATCAAAAGAAGATATTCTTCATTTATTGAATAATGGAATAAAAAATAAAAAGAATAAAATTGATATAGAAGAGGTAGTAGGAATTATTGAAAAAAATGCAGATATTATGAATAAAGAGTTATTAAGAAAAGAGCTACTAAAGTATCTTTCAAATGATGAACTTTTAAATAAAAGCTGTGAAAAAAATTTAATAGATTTATTACCTAATGAAAATATAAAAATAAAAGATAAAGTTTCTACTTGGGAAGAAGCTATAGATGAAGCAGGAAATATATTATTGGAAAATGGATATATAACAAAAGAATACATCTCGGAAATGAAAAATAAAATAAATCAACTTGGAATGTATATGGTAATAGATAATAAAACTCTTTTACCTCATGGGGATATAAGTGAAAAAGTTTTAAAAACAGGACTTTCATATCTTCAATTAAAAAAAGAAGTGATATTTCCACAGAATATTCCAATAAAACATATTTTTGCATTATCTACAACGAACTCAGAGGAACATATAAAAGGACTTTTAGAGTTGAAGAAAGCTTTAGAGGAAAATGACTTAAGAAAAAAATTAGAAAAATGTAAAACCGAAGAAGAAATATTAAATATTATTAATATAAACACAAGATAATTTTAAGGAGGAAAAAATGATATTACAAACTGAAAGAGAAAAAGTAGTAAAATATCTAAATTTACTTATCGAGAAAGGTCTTACAAAAGGAACAGGTGGAAATATTTCTATCTATAACGAAGAAAAAGGACTTGTAGCAATATCTCCAAGTAGTATTCCATATGATAAATTAACTCCATATGACATTATGGTTGTTGATTTAGATGGAAATGTTGTTGATGGAAATCCAGATTACAAACCATCTTCTGAAACTGGAATGCATTTAAGTGCTTACAGAGAAAGAAAAGATTTTAAAGCTTTCATTCATACTCATGCTATATATTGTACAACAATCGCTTGTTTAAGAGAATCATTAAAAGCAGTTGATTATATGATAGCTATTACTGGAACTAATGAAGTTAAATGTGCTGAGTACGCAATGTATGGAACTCCAGAACTTGCAAAAAATGCAACAGAAGCTATAAGAGGAGCTAAAGCTTGTCTTCTTGCAAATCACGGAGTAAACGTTGGAGCTGAAGATATAGAAAATGCTTTCGCTATAACTGAATATGTAGAATTCTGTGCTGAATTATATGTAAAAGCAAAATCTATCGGAGAACCAGTAATTTTACCAAAAGAAGAAATAGACAGACATATAGAAAAATTTGGTTCATATTGTAAATTATAGTTTTTGGGGAGATAGGGTAATGTTTGAAAAAAAATATATTTTTAGATTTGATGAAAAAATAACAAGAGATGAAGTTTTAGATAAAGTAGGAGAAAAATTTGTAGAAAATAATATTGTTAAACCTACTTTCATAGAAGCTATCAAAAAAAGAGAAAGAGAATTTCCTACAGGTTTAGTTCTTGAAGGTGGAACAAAAACTGCTATTTCCCACTCAGACGACGAACATGTTATTCAAGATAAAATAGCAATAGTTATCAGTAAAGAACCAGTAATTTTTAAAAGTATAGAAGATGTAAACAAAGATGTAGAATGTAATATATTTTTCGTTATGGCTCTTACAAAAGAAAATAAAAATGATATTTTAGTAGTAATGATGGATCTTTTTGATGAAAATGAAGAGATGATAACTAAGTTTGCTACAATGACAGATGAGGAAATATTAGAATTTTTATTATAAAATATAAAACTATAAGGAGAAAAGAATGGGATTATTTAGTAAATTTTTTAAAAACGACAACAAAACAGAAGAGGTAAAAAAAGAAGTTAAAGAAGTTCAAGCTGAAGTAACAGCAGATTCTTCTAAAAAATATAGAGCTATTATAGCATGTGGAAGTGGAGTTGCAACTTCTACTATGGCAAGAAAAAAAATAGAAAAAGGTTTTGAAGATAGAGGGCTTAAAATAGAAATTATCCAATGTAAAATAGGAGAATTAGAAAATCTTGCAAAAGCTCAAAAACCTGATTTTGTAGTTCACACTGTAGTTATTCCACAAGGATTACAATTTGATTGTCCAGTATTTTCTGGAGTACCTTTTTTAACTGGTGTAGGACTTGCTAAAACTTTAGACGAAATTATAAACAGTATATCAAAATAATTAAATAAAATCTTAGGAGGAAAGTATGGGAATTATACAAGCTTTATTGGGAATGGGTGCTGTAGTAGTACTACCACTTATAATATTTATCATTGGATTATTCTTTAAATTAAGAGCAAAAGATGCTTTTAAATCTGGATTAACAATTGGGATTGGATTTGTAGGTATTAACCTTGTTATTGGAATGTTAGTTGGAAATTTAGGAACAGCTACTCAACAAATGTCTGAAAGATTTAATTTAAATCTTACTACAATGGACGTAGGTTGGCCAGTTGAATCTGCAATTTCTTTTGCTACTCCACTTGTTATTTGGGTATTTATTCTAGCTTTAGTTATAAACATTGTTATGCTAGCTATGAACTGGACAAACGTTATGAACGTTGACCTTTGGAACTTCTGGCATTTTATATTTACAGGAGCTTTAGTTTATTATACAACAAACTCTATGGTTTTAGCTTTAATTGCTACAGCTATATCAATTGTTATTATTATTAAACTTGCTGACTGGGCAGCACCTATCATTTCTAAATATTTTGGAATGGAAGGAGTTACTTTTGCTCACATGGAATCAATAAACTGGTTACCAGTTGGATATGGAATTAATAAATTAATCGATTGTATTCCTGGAATTAGAAATATTGATATCAGAATGAACTCTGGAGAAAATAAAAATGCTAACTCTTTAATGTCAATATTCGGAGACCCTGCTATAATGGGATTATTACTTGGAGGAATTATTGGAGCTTTAGCAGGATATGGTTGGAAAGAAGTTTTATCACTTGCTATAAACTTAGCAGCAGTTATGTTCTTAATGCCTAGAATGGTTAAAATATTAATGGAAGGATTAGTTCCATTATCAGAAGCAGCTCAAGAATTTATGAATGCTAGATTCCCTGGAAGAAAAGTTTACATTGGACTTGATGGAGCAATCGCTATCGGAGATCCTGGAATAATGTCTGTTGGGGTTATCATGGTACCAATCTCTTTATTACTAGCAGTAATTTTACCAGGAAATACTATGTTACCATTTGCTGATTTAGGAATTGTTCCTATTTTATTAACTTGGGCGATCATTCCAGCAAAAGGAAATATGTTTAGAGCATTAATTTCTTCTATAGTTGTTATGTCATTAATCTTATTAATAGGATCATCAATGGCTCCACTATTAACTTCAATAGCTAAACAAGTTGGATTTGCTATTCCTGAAGGAGCAGGAAGTATATCTGCACTAGATGGGGGATCACACGTTCTTTCATATGTATTATGGAAAATATTCTCAATATTCTAAAAATTTGGGAAATAATTATGATAATAAAAAAAGTTGCTACGGTCTTGTGGCAACTTTTTTCTATGTAAAATTTTAAAAAATAACCTTGGAAAATAAAACCAAGGTTATAAATATTTTTTATTCAATTAAAGTTTGGCTATCATATCATACCAAACAACCCCACCGTGAGTTGATTCTGATACTCCGTAATTTTTATATCCAAAACTCTCATAAAAACCTATAAGATTTTCTTTACAAGTTAAGACCATTTTTTCTTTTCCAGATTTTTTAGATTTTTCCATAAGGGATCTCATAAGAAGAGAGGCAATTCCTTTTCTTTGATATTCTGGTAAAACATCAAGTCCAAAAACAGTTTGATTTTTTCCATTAGGATTATGCCCACCTTCTGGCTCATAAAGTGAATCTAATATAACATTAGAATCAGTAATACAACCATTTATAAATCCGATTATTTTATTATTATCACTATCGACTGCCACTAAAAAACTTTCAGGAAAAGTTTTTATTCTATATTCTAATGATTCTTTTGTAGCAGCTTCAGCTTTTGGAAAACAAATTTCTTCAATAGAAGTAACAGCATCTAAATCTTCCAAAGAAACAGTTCTTATAAAAATATTCATTACTTAAAATCTCCTCGCAAAATTATATGTATTTATAAATATAGATAAGTCATTAAATATCAGATAAAACTTTTATAACTTTTCCAACTACACTTAGATTTTCTCCTGGTCCGATATAGATAGGAGAATAGTTAGGGTTGTCACTTACAAGAGCCACATAATTTTTAGTTATCTTAAGTCTTTTTACATAGGCTTGTTCATCAACAAAAAATGCTCCAATTTCTCCACTTTTAACATCTAGAGTTTTTTTACAAATTATTATAGAACCATCTTTTATAGTTGGTTCCATAGAATCTCCAACTACATTTACAGCAAAAATATTTTCATTGGAATTATCAAGTCCTGGTAACATAATATAATCTTCTATATCATTATCTGTAAAAGCTCCAAGTCCTGCAGAAATTCTTTCAAAAAGAGGAATAGCATTATCAGAGGCTTCTGAAATATATTTAGCACTGTTTTTAATATTTTCTTTTAATTCAGATTTTAATTTTTCTATTCTATCAACAATTATCTTTGGTGTTCTCTCGATAGCTGCTAGATATAACATATGCTCTTTTTCTTCTGGTGTAAGGTTAAGAGAATCAGCTATTCTATAAAGAACCTCTTCGCTAGGTGGATTTTTTACTTCCCCTCTCTCAATAGAGTTAAAATAAGATTGAGTTATATTTATCATCTTAGCAAATTTATTTTGACTTATTCCCAAAGCTTCTCTTTTTTCTTTTAAATATTGTGTAAAAGTCAAGGCGAGTACCTCCTTTTTAATATATATTTTCTTATAAATAATTATACTATATTTTAAAATAGATTGCAACAAAATAAAAATTCTATTGACAAAAATAGATAATTAATATATAATTGTGTTATAGATGATTATAGATATATAAACAACATAAAAAAGGGGGAGTTTTTATGAAAATACTTATAAAAAATAAAAAATGGAATATTTTTTTAGGAGATACATTATTAGTGTGTGATGTTAATCAAAAAGAGGGAATATTTTTTATAAAATTTGAATACGGGAATAAAATAGTTAATATAAAAAGTAAAAATATAGATAATACTTTAAAGAATTTAGAAGATATGTTTGTAGAATTAGAAGTTAAAAAATCTCTTAGAAAGAAAATCGCAGGATAAAGATAAAATGAAAATAGTTTTTAATATAGAAATAGGCTGAAAGGGTTATTGTAAAGATTAGCAATAACCCTTTTAAATTATTTTAAAATTTTATAGATTTTTTTCATATCAAGATTAGTTTTCATAAGTTTAGCTAGTTTTTTTAACTCTGTTTCTTGATAGGTGTCCATATTTACATAATCCAAAATTGGTGGAAGTCCCTTTCTTTCTCTTAATTTATTAAGAAATTTTCTTGTAAATTTAGAGGAATTAAAAAGTCCGTGGATATAAGTTCCAATAATATTATCTTTACAGATAAGAGCAAAATCATCTTCTCCAGTTACAGAATATTTAGAGTCCTCTCCAGTTGTAAGTCCTTGGTGAATTTCACAACCACTGACAGTTATTCCATCAAATCCTTCTAAAAATCCTGTACAGTTAGTAAGAGTTTTAGTAACTTGTTTAGTGTATTTTTTTTCTTTCATATTTGTTGACATATTAAGAACACCTAAAGTTTCAGCTTTCAAGAAACTACTTTCCACTTGTTTTAAATCTTTTATAGATTTTCCAAGCATCTGGAATCCACTGTGAATACCAAGTACAAGAGTACCTTTTTTGATATATTCCAAAACTCCTTGAGTGATTTTTCTAGCCTCAATAAGAGTATAGTCATATATTGCATTTTTACTTCCAGGAAGAATTATAAGGTCAAAATCTCCAGTAAGTTGTTCTTTTGAAGAAATATATACCAGATTAACATCTTCATAAACAAGTAGAGATGTAAAATCTGTTGAGTTTGATAATTTTTCAAAATTTATAACAGCAATATTTAAATCTTTTTTAGATTTTTCATCTTTTGGAGAAAAATTATAGCTATCTTCATTTTCTAATTTTAGATCAATATATGGTAAAACTCCAAGACAAGGAACTTTCAAATTTTGCTTTGCAAGTTTTTCATCTAAAAGTTTTATTCCTTCATCAAGTAAAGCTCTATCTCCTCTAAATTTATTTATAATATAACCTTTGATACGATCTCTATCGGGCTTATCTAAGATCATAAGGGTTCCATAGATAGAGGCAAAAACTCCACCTCTTTCAATATCGGCGATTAAAATTACATTTGAATCAGCAATCTCAGCCATTCCCATATTAACAATATCATTTTTTCTAAAATTAATTTCAGCTGGACTTCCAGCTCCCTCAATGACACCAATTTCAAAATTTTCTTTTAATATATTATAATTTCTAGTTACAATTTTTTTAAAAAGCTCAAAATTTTCATAGTATTCTTTAGCCTGCATATTTTTAAAAGGAATTCCTTCTAAAATAACTTGAGAAGAATTATCATCTCCTGTAGGCTTAAGAAGAATAGGGTTCATAAAGGCTTTAGGGGTTGTATTAGCCCCTTCTGCTTGTATCACTTGTGCTCTACTCATCTCTTTTCCATCTTCGTCTACAAATGAGTTTAGAGCCATATTTTGAGATTTAAAAGGTGCAACTTTATATCCATCTTGAGAAAAAACTCTACAAAGCCCAGCAGTCAAAACAGATTTTCCCACAGAAGAGCCAGTACCTTGTAACATAATTTTTTTGTGCATATTATCCTACCTCTTGTATTTTGTTTATCAATTATAGTATATTATAAAATCTCAAAAAAAGAAATAGTTTTATTTAAAATAAAAAAAACTGTACAAAAATTAATTTGTACAGCTAAAAATTTTTAATATTATGCAAAGAACATTTCAGTTAAATCCATAGGATTAACTATTACACCGTCTTTGTAAACACGCATATTTCCAGATGCGATTTCATCTATTAAGATAACTTCTCCGTTGTTATCAATTCCAAATTCAAATTTTATGTCGTAAAGATCTAAACCTTTTTTAGCTAATTCATTTTTAACTATTGTAGATATTTTTTGAGTTCTATCTTTCATAGAATCATATTGTTCAGCAGTCATAACACCTAATACTACTAAACCATCTTTAGTTACTAACGGATCACCAAGGGCGTCATTTTTAAATGTAGTTTCTACATATGCAGGAAGATCTTGAGCTTCTTTAGCATATTCGTTATAACGACGGTAAAAGCTTCCAACAGCTTTGAAACGGCAAATTACTTCTAATCCTTTTCCAAATGGTTTAGCTGGTACTACTTCCATAGTTCCTTTATCTAAGTCAGCTGAAATATAGTGAGTTTTTACTCCAGCGTTGTTAAGAATTTCAAAGAAATATTCAGACATTTTTAAGTTAGCTTTTCCAATACCTTCAATTGTTAAACCAACAGCATTTTCACCTGGATCGAATACTCCATCTTTACCAGTACAATCATCTTTGAATTCTAATAAGAAGTTTCCATTTTCTAATTTGTAAACATTCTTTGTTTTTCCTTGATAAACTTTTTCCATTTTTTCCTCCATATATTTAATATAAAATTAGTGGCGAATCTTAAATAAAACCTTTGGAAAATCACATTTTTCTATATCTTTTAAGTTTTCCAAAAAAACTATATGCTGTATTATATCACTTTTTATTTTTTTTTCAAATTTTTTCTTTAAAAATTTTAAAAAATATAAATCTTTACTTTTTTTAGGTAAAAAAATGAGCAATATTTAATATTTAAGAAAAACTCCTCAAAATAAAAGTTATGTTATTTAATAATTTTTTTAGAGATTTTTTATAGAACTTAGAATTAATAAGAATAATATCTATTTAAAAATCTATTGTTTTATTATTTTATAAATTTTGTTTTATCTTTTAAAATAAAGTAACATATGTTATAATACTTCTGTTATTAAAAAATGAGGGAGGAATTATTTTGATAAATATAAATGGTTTAGAGATAGAAGTACCTATTATACAAGGTGGAATGGCAATTAGATGTTCTATGTCAAAGCTAGCTTCTGCAGTTGCTAATGAGGGGGGAATCGGAGTAATAGCAGGTTCAGCTCTTCCTCTTGAAGAATTAAGAGAAGAAATAAGAAAAGCTAGAAAAATGATAACAAATAAAAAAGGAGCTTTAGGAGTAAATATAATGTTTGCTGTATCATCTTTTGCTGAGGCAGTAAAAACTTGTATAGAAGAAAAAGTAGATGTTATAATCTGTGGTGCAGGATTTTCGAGAGATGTATTTTCAATGGTAAAAGGAACAGGAATAAAATTATTTCCAATAGTTTCATCTTTAAAACTTGCTAAAATTTCTGAAAAACTTGGAGCAGACGCTATAATAGTTGAGGGAGGAAATGCTGGGGGGCATTTAGGAACTGAACTAGATTCATGGGATATTATGGAAGAGATAACTAAAAATGTTTCATTGCCAGTTTTTGGAGCAGGTGGAGTAATAACTCCAGAAGATGGAGCTAGAATGTTATCACTTGGGACTGTAGGAGTTCAAATGGGAACTCGTTTTGTGGCCACTAATGAGTGTGATGTTGATGAATCTTTTAAAAAGATGTACGTGGACACTCAAAAAGGTGATGTTATAAAAATAATGAGTTCAGTTGGATTGCCAGCTAATGCTATAAAATCTAAATGCTCTGAAAAAATATTAGAAGATACAATAGAAAGACCAAAAACTTGTTCAGGTTGTTTAAAACATTGTAAAAGAAATTTCTGTGTAAGTCAAAGATTAATCTCTGGGCATAGTGGGGATTTAGAAAATGGATTATTTTTCGCAGGAAGAGATGTTTGGAAAATAAAGGAGATTTTATCAGTTCATCAAATTTTTGAAAATTTTAAAGGAATTTTCAATAAATAATGTTATGTATAATGAAAGAGTTAATTTTACTATTTAAAGTGGATTAACTCTTTTTTATTTGATAGAAAATATTTTTATCTATTTGCATTGTAATGAAAATTAGGATAAAATATATAAAGATTTAGAATGTAAAAAGGAGAGAAAATTGAAAAAAGTTGCTTTTATATGTGTACATAATTCTTGTAGAAGTCAGATAGCAGAGGCTTTAGGAAAATATTATGGAAAGGATATTTTTGAAAGTTACAGTGCTGGTACAGAAACAAAACCACAAATTAATCAAGATGCAGTGAGACTTATGAAAAAAATCTATGGAATAAATATGGAAGAAAGTCAAAAGTCAAAACTTTTGGAGAATATTCCAAATGTAGATATAGTTATAACTATGGGGTGTAATGTAAATTGTCCAAATCTTCCTTGTGAATGGCGTGAGGATTGGGGATTAGAAGACCCAAGTGGGAAATCTGATGAAGAATTTATAAAAGTAATAAAAGAGATAGATTTAAAAATAAGAGAATTAATAAAGAGGATTTAAAATAAAAAATGGAGCTGTTGCAAAATGCAATAACTCCTATTTTTCTATAAAGTATTAGCTTCTTCTTTTAAACCAACGATTAGAAGTTCAGCTGTTCTTGGATTTGTAGCAACAGGAACTTTATGAACGTCACAAAGACGGATAAGAGCTTGAACATCTGGTTCGTGTGGCATAGCTGAAAGTGGATCTCTAAAGAAAAATACAGCTAGTATTTTATCTGAAGCGATATCAGCACCTATTTGTTGATCTCCACCAAGTGGTCCAGAAAGATATCTAGTAACACTTAAATCAGTAGCTTGAACAATTCTACCTCCAGTAGTACCAGTTCCTACTAAATCATAGTTAGCAAAGAAATCTCTATGTTTTTTTACGAAATCAACTAATTCATCTTTTTTCTTATCGTGGGCGATAAGAGCAATTCTTTTTTTCAAAATAAAACCTCCAAAAATAACGGATATGATTTGTAAAAATAGCTATCAAGTTGATGATAGCTATTAAAAATACTATTTATTTAATTTGTCGTTTAAAGATTTTCCAGCTTTAAATTTAACAACTTTTTTTGCAGGTATTTCCATTTCTTCACCAGTTTGAGGGTTTCTTCCAGTTCTTGCTGATCTTTCTCCAACACAGAATTTACCAAAACCTAAGAAAGAAATTTCATCTCCAGCTAGAACTACTTCTTCGATACATTCTAAGAAAGCAGCGATTTTTCTTTCAGCTTCAGCTTTTGATGCAAATTCACCTTTAACATAATATTTTTCAACAAAGTCTTTTTTTAGCATATTTATTCCCTCCTTGATATATATAAAACTCTTAACAGTAATATATCATATTTTTATATAATAT
>OGRS01001197.1_pt1 | contig 17292 bp, 14 predicted proteins | sample 1553561 | NCBI WGS metagenome assembly OGRS01 (sample SAMEA2580103, study PRJEB22360) | human gut metagenome | biome: human gut; feature: human-associated habitat; material: faeces | place: Denmark | collected 2008/2010
TCGACGATGCCCCCCCCCGTACACCTGCCCCTCCAGGCCCGGCCACACCCTCCAGTAGCGGTCGAGAGCGTCGACCTCGGCCTTCGGCACGCCGCCGAACATGGTGGCGTACACGTCCCAGCTCTCGGCGGCCGTGCTCGAGTCCACATAGCGCGGAATGTTGAGGTTGTAATCGTTGGCGCGTATCTCGTCGATGGTCACCAGGCGGCTGAACTTGTCGACGGTTGCGTTCGTTGTCACGGCGTCAACGATACGCTTAATATCGCTTGCTCGCAGCTTGTTGTTCTTACCCTCTTTCACGAAGTGCTTTGAGGCGTCCACCACCAAAACGTCGCTCGTCTCGCGTTGCTTGCGCAGCACCATGACGATGGTGGGGATGCCTGTGCCGAAGAAGATGTTGGCAGGAAGGCCGATGATAGCCTGGATGTGACGATTCTCCACCAAGTTTTTTCTGATGGCGCCCTCCTCGCCACCGCGGAACAGCACGCCGTGCGGCAAGACGATGCACATGATGCCGTCGGGGCGCAGGTGATACAGGTCGTGCAGCAAAAAGGCGTAGTCAGCTTTGGACTTGGGCGCCACGCCAAACTTGAAGCGTGGATCGAGCTCCTTGTCTTCCGGGTCCCAATTCTGAGAATACGGCGGGTTCGACACCACGGCATCAACGAATAGCGGGTCGTAGGTCTCGTCCTTGTTCTCCACCGTGTCGAACCACGGCCAATCGTCCTCGAGCGTGTCGCCGTTTCTGGCCACGATGTTATCGGGAAGGATGCCGCGCATCACCAGGTTCATGCGCGTGAGGTTGTAGGTGTTTTCCTTGAGCTCCTGCGCGTAATACTTGATGGAGTCCGGATCGCCGTTGCGGCGCGCCACAGCCTTTCCGATGTTGATGAGCAGCGATCCCGATCCGCTGGTGGGGTCGTAGATGGTGATGTTCTCTCGTCCGGCAAGGTGCCATGAGACGATCTCACTCATGAGCATGGAAACCTCGTGCGGCGTGTAGAACTCGCCGGCCTTCTTGCCAGCGTTGGCGGCGAAGTTGCTGATGAGGTACTCGTAGATGAAGCCCAGCACGTCGTAGTCCGCCCGACCGTCCATCGGGATGTCCTTGATAAGGTAGATGAGGTCGCGGGCGGCCTTGGACTGGCTCCGTGCGTCGGTGCCGAGCTTGGAGAGACCGGTCTGCAGCGTGTCGAAGATGCCGTCGAAGACACGCTTGCGGGCGGGGTCGATATTACGACTAAAGGCGGAGAGGGCGTCGCGAACGTTCGAAATCTCGAAGTCGCCGCCCTTGGCAACCCAGGTGGAGAAGAGGTTCTCGTAGGCGATGAAGTAACCGCACTCGCCCTTGACGAACTCGACCGTCTCCTCGTCTTCTTCCACCAGGCTGGGCAGGTCCTCCTCGGCGAAGTCGCGCGCCTTCAGGCGGGCAACCTCGGTCTCGGACAGGAACTTGTAGAAGATGAATCCCAGAATGTAGTCCTTGTACTCGTTTGCCTCAATCTTGGAGCGCATCTTGTTGGCGGACTCCCATATCTTGGAGGCCAGCTGCTGCTTGTTCATCTAGTTTTCCTCGCTTCTATAGACTTGGTTGAGCGTTTCTCCGTCGTCGCTTACCCATTCGGTCCAGCCGTTCTGGCTGCCGCCGAGCACGAACACCGCGGCGGCGCTGGGCGTTGAAAACTCGAGGTCCTCGGTGAGCTCTGCGATGCCGCCCGAATCGCCGAAGATTTCTCTGCGCACGGCCGCGACGCCTGCGTTCTTCAACACGGGCCTCGAAAGGTTCACTTTCGAACCAGCGAGCACGGTGAAGTGCCCGGTGGCCTTGTCATAGCGCCCCGCCCCGCGTATACCGTTCTTCCTCGTATGGAAGACCGCCGGCGCGCCCGCGGGACCCTGGTCGACCCTGTCGAGGTCGTACCCCAAGGCCGCCATCCTGAAGAGGATCCTCTCGTGCAGGCGCTCGACGGCCTCTTCCTTGTACGGGTCGACGTAAGGCTTGGGCGTCGCCAAGTTGTCGGTCTCGTACGAACCGTGGGTACGTACATAGTCGATAGCCTTCGCCTCAAGGACGTCCAGTGCGTCCTTGCTAATGTTCTGATCGCCGTCGAGGAACATGACGGCCTTGTTCCAGAACTCCTTCTTTGCCTTGTGCGTGTCGAGCCGGACGATACCCTGAGTCGTCTGCCCTGCGTAGACGCGACTCACGATGCCGTGGTCCTCATCGAGCAGGTAGTAGATGCCGCGCTGCGGGATGTTCGGCAACGACTTCGCCTCGGCGAGGTCCCCCCTCGGGACGACGACGGTCACGAGCGACTCACCGTCGATACGACAAATGCGGATACGATCCGGCTGCGCGCCTATGAGCTGGACGGTAAGGGTCTTGACCCGGATCATGCTCGCGCCCCCTTCTTCGCAAGCTCTTCGATCATGCAGGTGCGCACGAAGGCGGAGAAGCCCATGCCTCGCAGGACAGCCTCCTCCTTCGCCGCGTCGCGCAAGGTGTCGGGGATGCGCAGGGTCACGGAAACCTGATCGCCATTCACCAGGAAGCTCCTGATCTCGGTCTCGTCGGGATTGCCCTTGATAAGCTCCTTGTAGCTTTCAGGCATCTGCACTCCCATCGCTCGAAATGCAATACAAATGCGTTTACAACATTATATCGCCGCGGCATGGGGTGGCATTGGAAAGGGCGGGGTATCAGCCGTCCAAGTTCAAGCGCCATGAATGCTCGGACACAGAGCAATAGCCCGCGTCGTCGGCGAATTCGAAAGAAAGGCCAAGATAGGCTGACCAAATTCTCGCCACGTCTAAAGTATCTTCGCCAAATTTAATATACTTGTCGAGGATACTACGCAGATGGCGAGGATACTATGACTCAATTCGACTACAACCGAGCGCTCAGCAGCCTTATGACCCCCGAGGTCGTCTCCGCTCTTGGGAATATCCGCGAGCACAAAGGTAAGACCTCCCTGCTCTCCATCGCCCACCCCGACCGCTTCGTCGCTTTGGTGGAAGTTGCCAAGATTCAGAGCACGAGCGCATCAAACAGAATCGAGAACATCTCGACCTCAGACAAGCGCCTGCGCGAGCTCATGCTCGAAAAGGCCGAACCCAGAAACCGCGATGAACGCGAAATCGCCGGCTACCGCTATGTTTTGGACCTCATCCACGAGAGCCATGACGACATCCCGATCATCCCTGGCGTGATCCTGCAGCTCCACCGCGAACTATACCGCTATTCGGGCGATTCTCATGCGGGCACATGGAAGGATTCGGACAACGTGATCGCCGAGCGCACCGCGCAAGGCGAGCTCGTCGCGCGCTTTGTTCCCACACCGGCAGTCATGACGCCCGACGCCGTCGAAACCATTTGCGAGGAATACCGCAAGCAGACGGATGCCGGGACGTACGACTCCTTGCTCGTGTCCCTTGTGTTCGCGTTCGATTTTGTGAGCATTCACCCGTTCAACGACGGCAACGGGCGCATGAGCAGGCTGCTCACGCTGCTGCTCATGTACCGCTCCGGATACGACGTGGGAAAGTACGTCTCGATCGAGAAGGAAATCGAACGCACAAAAGAGACGTACTACGAAGCCCTTGCCGCGAGCTCCCAAGGTTGGCGGGAAGGGGAAAGCGACTACGCCCCCTTCGTCACCTACATGCTCGGCATCATTGATGCCTGCTACCGAGAGCTCGCCAACAGGCTCCCTCTCGTGGGCGCCCCCGCGGACAACGAGGAGGCTATTCGCGCCTTCTTCGACCGGCTGATCGGCTCGGCCACAAAGCGTGAGATCATTGACTCCAATCCCGGGATGAGTCAGCGCACGCTGGAGCGCATCCTCTCGAAGCTGCAGCAAGAAGGCGTGATCGAGAAGATCGGCGCCGCACGATCAACCGCATATCGGCGGTGCCGAGGCGCTACAAAGCGCGAAAAGCACCGATAACGGAGGATGGAGATATCCGGCAGCTTACTTATAAAAGCTGATATCCCCGTGGAAGTAGGCTTTCCAACGCTCGCAGATTTCGCCGTGGTTCGCGAGAATAAAGTCCATCACGTTTGCAAGGTCTTTCTTGTTGAGCTTGCTGCCGTTGTTCGCAAGCACACAGCCGCCATTGCGCGTCAGCCAAATCTTGGTTGCCCCTACGGTGGGACGGCCTTTCGCCACGTGAACGTGCACGGGCTCACCGTCCTCACCCGTCCAAAAAAAGATAGCGAAACCTTGGAAGAGGAAGAGCCTAGGCATATTCCCTCGATGCCTCCCGAGCAAGTCGCAAAATCAGCTGCGCGTTGTTGTGGACAAAGGAGTCGAGACGGGCGATGTCGGACTCATTGAAGCCGTCGACCGCCGACCACTCAAACGCGGGAAGCGTGCACATAGCGGAATCAAAGCCCAAGTCGACGGGCCGCTCGATAGAAACCTGCACCTCGCCACTATCGAGGACGTTGGAAAACGCCAGCTGCGTCCCGTCCTCGAGCTCCGCATAGTTGTAGAACATCACGCACCTCCACTGCCGCGCTTTTGCCAGATTATACCCGCACCCTGTCATTCCACATTTCCAAGGGAAACAAAGCGGCGTTGCACAGCATGACGACTTGAATTATAGCCTACATAACTCTCTCACCCATTAAAAATACAAACACATGTTCGATGGATTTCGATTGGACGAGACCCAACACGAGCTGGGCTATGCTACGGTATTCATCTATATGGCTACAAAGACGCAAAAGGGAACCACCGAGAGAGCGAGCATGGCAAAGAACACCGCAAACTATGGCAACGACAGCATCCGTCAGCTCAAGGACGAGGAGCGCGTACGCCTGCGCCCCGCCGTCATCTTCGGCTCGGACGGGCTCGACGGCTGCGCGCACGCCGCCTTTGAGATCCTGTCCAACGCCGTCGACGAGGCGCGCCAGGGCTACGGCAAGCTGATCACCCTCACCGCCTTCCGCGACGGCTCCATCCAGGTCGAGGACAACGGCCGCGGCTGCCCGCTCGATTGGAACCCGTCCGAAAAACGCTTTAACTGGGAACTCGTCTTCTGCGAGCTCTACGCCGGCGGCAAGTACAACAACAACGAGGGCGGCGACTACGACTTCTCGCTGGGCACCAACGGCCTGGGCTCCTGCGCGACCCAGTACGCCTCCGAATACATGGACGTAACGGTCTGGCGCGACGGCAACAAGTACTCCCTCCACTTCAAGAAGGGCAAGGTCGTCGGCGCCAAGAAGAAGGCGCTCGAAATCGAGCCCTCAGACGAGGACCGCACCGGCACCACCATCAAGTGGCGCCCGGACCTGGAGGTCTTCACCTCGATCAGCATCCCCCACGATTGGTACCGCGAGACCATGCGCCGCCAGGCCGTGGTCAACGCCAACGTGACCTTCCGCCTGCGCATCGAGGGCGACGACGGCGAGTTCACCGAAGAGGACTTCTGCTATCCCAAGGGCATCGAGGACTACGTGCTCGAAAAGGTAGGCGCCGACTACCTCACCGAGCCCTTCTTCATCGAGGCGGACCGCCGCGGCCGCGACCGTGAGGACCTGCCCGACTACAACGTCAAGATCACGGCCTGCCTGTGCTTCTCCCGCACCTTCCAGATGCAGGAGTACTACCACAACTCTTCGTGGCTCGAGAACGGCGGCTCGCCCGAAAAGGCGGCCCGCAGCGCGCTTACCAGCGCGATCGACGCCTACATCAAGCAACAGGGCAAGTACAACAAGAACGAGAGCTCCATCAAGTGGCAGGACGTCCAGGACTGCCTGGTGCTGGTGACCAACTGCTTCTCCACCCAGACGTCGTACGAGAACCAAACCAAGAAGGCCATCAACAACCGCTTCATCCAGCAGGCCATGACGGCATTCTTCAAGGAGCGCCTGGCGACCTACCTGATTGAGAACAAAGACGCCGCCAACAAGATCATGGAGCAGGTGCTCATCAACAAGCGCTCGCGCGAGAACGCCGAGAAGACCCGCCAGAGCATCAAGACCAACCTGCAGCAGAAGACCGACATGGCCAACCGCGTGCAGAAGTTCATCGACTGCCGCTCCAAGGACAAGACCCGCCGCGAGGTCTACATCGTAGAGGGTGACTCGGCGGCGGGCGCCATCCGCACCTCGCGCGATGCCGAGTTCCAGGGCGTCATGCCCGTCCGCGGCAAAATCCTCAACTGCCTGAAGGAGGACTACCCGCGCATCTTCAAGTCCGACATCATCATGGACCTCATGCGCGTGCTGGGCTGCGGCGTGGAGATCAAGGACAAGCGCATCAAGAACCTGGGCGCCTTCGACCTGGACAACCTCAACTGGAGCAAGGTCATCATCTGTACGGACGCCGACGTGGACGGCTACCACATCCGCACGCTCATCCTGACGATGCTCTACCGCCTGGTGCCCACGCTCATCGACGAGGGCTACGTGTACATCGCCGAGTCGCCGCTGTATGAGATCAACTGCAAGGAGAAGACCTACTTCGCCTACACCGAGCTCGAGAAGAACGCCATCCTGGCCGAGATCGGCGACCAGAAGTGCTCCATCAACCGCTCCAAGGGTCTTGGTGAGAATGACCCGGACATGATGTGGCTCACCACCATGAACCCCGAGACGCGCCGCCTGATCAAGGTGGAGCCCGAGGACGTGGCCAAGATGGAGTCCATGTTCAACCTGCTGCTGGGCAACGACGAGGCCGGCCGTAAGCGCCATATCGCCGAGCACGGCAAGGAATATCTCGACCAGCTGGACCTGCAGTAAGGACGGGCGGCCAGGACGAGCGGCGTCAGCCCGCGACAAGCCCCGCGCCCGCCATCCGGCGGCCCCGCACGCGCTACAGCACAACGGCCCTAAAGGAAGCATCAAGAGGAAATCGTGGCTAAGAAGAAAACCAACACCCCTAACAAGAAGAAGCAGGTCAACACCGATAACGTCATCGGCCTGCATTCGGAGGTCACGGCGCAGCCCATCACGGAGACGCTCGAAACCAACTACATGCCCTACGCCATGAGCACCAACGTCTCGCGCGCGTTCCCCGAGATCGACGGCTTCAAGCCCTCGCACCGCAAGCTGCTCTACACCATGTACAAGATGGGCCTGCTCAAGGGCGAGCGCCAAAAAAGCGCCAACATCGTGGGCCAGACCATGAAGCTCAACCCGCACGGCGACGCCGCCATCTACGAGACGATGGTCCGCCTCGCCACGGGCAACGAGGCGCTGCTCGCGCCGTTCGTGGAGTCCAAGGGCAACTTTGGCAAGTACTACTCGGGCGACCTGACCTACGCCGCCTCGCGTTACACCGAGGCCAAGCTCTCCCCCATCTGCGCCGAGATCTTCAAGGACATCGACAAGGACCCGGTCGACTTCGTGGACAGCTACGACGGCGCCATGAAGGAGCCGCGCCTGCTGCCCACCACGTTCCCCAACATCCTGGTGTCGGCCAACAAGGGCATCGGCGTGGCCATGGCCTCCGACATCTGCGGCTTCAACCTCAACGAGGTCTGCTGTGCCACCATGCACTTCCTCGAGGACCCCAGCTGTGACCTGCTCGAGTACATGCCCATGCCCGATTTCTCCACCGGCGGCGAGATCATCTACCGCCGCGAGGAGATGGAGCGCATCATCGAGACAGGTCTGGGCAGCTTCCAGATCCGCTCGCGCTGGCGCTGGGTCCCCGAAGAGCGCATCATCGAGGTCTACGAGATCCCCTACACCACCAAGACCGACATCATCATCGACCGCATCATCAAGCTCTCCAAGGAGGGCAAGGTGCGCGAGATCGCCGACATCCGCGACGAGACCGACCTCTCCGGCCTGCGCATCGCCATCGACCTCAAGCGCGGCGTGGACCCCGAGAAGCTCATGGCAAAGCTCTATCGCACCACCACGCTGCAGGACTCGTTCTCGTGCAACTTCAACGTCCTGGTGGACGGCTATCCCCGCGTCATGGGTGTGCGCCAGATCCTGCATGAGTGGGTTGCGTGGCGCATCCAGTCCACACGCCGCCGCGTGAGCTTCGACTTGGGCAAGAAGTCCGAGCGCCTGCACCTGCTGCACGGTCTGGAGGCCATCCTGCTCGATATCGACAAGGCCATCGCCATCATCCGCGGCACCAAGCTCGAGGCCGAGGTCGTCCCCAACCTGATGCGCGGATTTGACATCGATGAGACCCAGGCCGAGTTCGTGGCCGAGCTCAAGCTGCGCAACATCAACGAGGAATACATCCTCAACCGCACCAAGGACATCGCCAAGCTCGAGGCCGAGATCGCCGAGCTCGAGGAGATCCTCTCGAGCGAGGACAACATCAAGAAGGTCATCCGCGACGAGCTGGCTGCAGTCAACAAGAAGTACGTCATGCCGCGCCGCACGGGCAGGATCGAGCCATCCGACGTCATCGAGGTGAGCCTGGAGCCCGAGGTTGAGGAGTATCCGGTCACCATCATGCTCTCACGCGAGGGCTACCTCAAGAAGATGACGGACCGCGTTCTGCGCAAGGCCGCGGAGCTCAAATACAAAGACGGCGATGAGCCCTTCATCGAGTTTCCGTCCGCCAACACGCACGAGCTGCTGGTATTCACCAACAAGAGCCAGGTGTACAAATGCAAGGTCGCGGCGTTTGAGGACACCAAGTCCGCGCAGTTGGGTTCGTACCTGGCGACGGACCTCGAGATGGATCCCGACGAGAGCGTGATCTGGGTCATCGACCCGGAGGATTACAAGGCCGACGTGCTGTTCGTCTTTGAGAACGGGCGCGCGGTGCGCGTCGCGCTCGCTGGCTACGTCACCAAGACCAACCGCAAGCGCCTCAAGAACGCCATCTACGGCGGGTCCAAGCTGCTGTATGCGCAGGTGCTCAAGGAGGACCGCGACATCGCGCTGGTCTCGAGCGACTACCGCCTGATGAACTTCAACACGTCGCTGCTCAAGACCAAGACGACAACCAACACACAGGGCGTCCAGGCGTTCACCGCCAAGAAGGGCCGCGTTGTCACCACCGTGAGCACAGTCGAGGAGGTGCTGGGCGCCGGCGTCTCCGCCGAGAAGTTCACCGCCCAGAGCCTGCCCTCCGCCGGCGCCCTCATGAAGGACGACGATATGCCGAGCCTGTTCGACTAGGGGCGACGCGGGGCGTGCGACGCACTCAGCACGAGCCACCTCCACGTGCAATTGCCGTTCCGTAAATGCTAAACAAGGAGGGTCCTGGGCGATGTACCCAGGACCCTCCTTTGACGACTATCCTTTCGGCCGCCTATATGACGACGGCGCCTCTCATGCAGGCGCGAGCTCCCTCTCGAGCGTCGAATCGGAGCTGATGTCGTCACTTACCTGGATGTAGACGAGCTCCGATCCCCTCTTCGCAACGAAGTCGACCTCTTTTTGGTACAGCTTCCCGACGTAGGTCTCGTAGCCTCGCCTCATCAGCTCCAGGAAGGCCGCGTTCTCGTACATGCCCCCAATCCATGTCGCGCGTTCCCAGGACCGCATAGCGCATACCCGAGTCGCATACGTAATGCTTCGCCCGCGTGCTCAGGCACTTCTTCCCCTTGATGTCGTAGCGCTTCGCCTCATAGAAGACGAAGGCGTCGCGGAGATAGGAGATGTAGCGCCCGACGGTGACGTGGTTGGTGGGAACCCTGTTAGCGTCGGGCACATTGGCGATGTTGTTGGGCGAATTGAGGTTGCCGGAATTGTCCATCATGTACTCGGCCAACCTCTCCAGCACGGTAGAATCAGGCAGCGAGAACTTTTGAACAAGGTCACGCGTGAGGATGGTCTTGTAGACGTCGCAGATGTAGCCGTACGACTCCGAGATGTCATCGTAATCGTAGGACCCAGCGAGCCCGCCGCGCCTGATGAACCCGTCGAAGTCGTCATCGACGGTCCCTTGCCCCGCACGGCAACGTAGCTCATAGACGGAACGATCAGGATGCTCGGCTTGTTAGGCGGTTTGCCCGTGATGTTGTAGCGCACCGTAGACGCCGATGGAGATGGCTGCGCGCTGGGCACGAGTGCGCCGCCGCACCTCATAGCCCGCTTCTCGGGTATTTGGGGCGCGCGGCGTTTAAAAATGCGGAGCGACTCCACATGGCTCGAGACTGAGCCGAGGTGCCCTATTTCTCGCCCTCCAGCAGCCCCACGATGCGGTCGATATCGACGGCAAAGCGAGGCCTTCCCTCGCGCTCGTAGCGGTCGAGGTATGCCTGGCACTCGGAGACAATGCGCTTGGCATTGCCGTCGATGATGCGCCGGAGCGTCTCGTAGTAGGCCGAGCCCTCGGTCCTGTAGGCCTTGGTTATGGGGAACATCTTGATGTAGTGGATGCCGTGGCGGCAGCCGGGGCGCGTCGTGGGGCGGGGCGGCAGTGCAAAGTATTGGTCTTTGGGCACGTTGGGGGCGATGTTGGAACGCAGCGGCACGGCGAAGTCCCTGCGCTTTCCGCGGAAACGCAGCCTCACCACCACGATGCAGGGGCGATTGTGCTTAAACATGAGCTCACGGTCGCCATCGACGAGGTCGAAGAAGTCCTGGGAGATGGATACGATCTTCATCGGTTACGCCCCCTTCATACGAAGCGGGGCCCGCATCGCTGCAGGCCCCTACAGGTGGGCGATATTCTACGCCTTGCGGCACCCCGTCGCCCACGGAGGTTAAACGTACACGTAAGCCGTACTCTGAAAGCCGCGGCTTCCGGCAAGTAGTTTATACCACGAAAGGTCGCTTTCAATGCGCATAGCTCGCAAAATAACACTCGCTGGGCCGTCGCCCCTGGCCGCTACCCTCCAATCTTCATTGGAGTCAGTAGGTCAATTCATATAGTCATGGGGGTTTATCCTAAAGGGAATCAAATTTATACCCCCATAACTAAGGAGTTTTCTATTCCCACTCGATGGTCGCCGGGGGCTTTGAGGTGATATCGTACGCCACGCGGTTAATGCCGGGAACTTCAGCCACGATGCGGCCGGAGATGCGCGCGAGCACCTCGTAGGGCAGGCGCGCCCAGTCGGCGGTCATAGCGTCGCTGGACTCCACGGCGCGCAGGATCACGGGGCGCGCGTAGGTACGCTCGTCGCCCATCACGCCCACGGACTTGATGTCGGGCAGCACACAGAAGTACTGCCAGCAGGAGTGCTCGGAATTGCGCTCGCCGGTCTGCTCGAACAGGCGTGCATTGTACGCATCCAGCTCCTCACGCACGATGGCGTCGGCGTTCTTCAAGATCTCGAGCTTCTCGGGGCTCACCGCGCCGATGATACGGATGGCCAAGCCCGGACCCGGGAACGGCTGGCGGTACACGATGTGCTCAGGCAGACCCAGCGCCAGGCCCAGTTCGCGGACCTCGTCCTTAAAGAAGTGATCAAGCGGCTCGATGAGGTCGAAGTGCACGCCCTCGGGGAACGGGATGAGGTTGTGGTGACTCTTGATAGTGGCCGTCTTGCCACCGGTCTTGCGCGCGCCGCTCTCGATGATGTCGGGATAGATGGTGCCCTGAGCCAGGTACTTCACCGGACGGCCATCTTGCTCGAGTTCCTTGGCCACGGCGAAGAACTCGTTCCAGAACTGCGTGCCGATGATGCGGCGCTTCTCCTCGGGGTCGGTCACGCCGTCGAGCAGCGCGGCGTAGCGCTCCTCGGCGTGCACGTGCACGAAGTCGACGTCAAACTGCTTGGTGAAGACCTCCTCCACCTGCTCGGGTTCGCCCTTGCGGAGCAGCCCGTGGTTGATGAACACGCAGGTCATCTGGCGTCCAACCGCACGGGCGCCGAGGGCCGCCACCACGGAGGAATCCACGCCGCCGGAGAGCGCCAGGATCACGCGGTCCTCGCCCACGGCCGCACGGAACTCGTCCGTCATGGTCTCGACCAGGTTGTCCATGGTCCACGCTGCCTCGAGGCCGCAGATGTCGAACAGGAAGTTCTTGAGCAGCTGCTGGCCGTACTCGGTGTGCTTGACCTCGGGATGGAACTGCGTGGTGTAGATGCGACGATCGGCGTTCTCCATAGCGGCAACCGGGCACACGGAGGTGCTGGCCGTCACGGCAAAACCCTCGGGCACGCGCGAGACGGCATCGCGGTGGCTCATCCACACGGTCTGCTCGAGCGGGGTGGCGTTGAACAGCGCGCTCTCGCGGTCGCGCTCGATGGTGGCGGGGCCGTACTCGCCGATCTCGGAGTGGCCCACCTCGCCGCCGAGCGTGACGGCGGTCACCTGGTGGCCGTAGCAAAATCCCAGGATGGGCAGACCGAGGTCGTAGATGGCCGGATCAACCGTCGGGGCATCCTCGGCGTACACGGACGCGGGGCCGCCGGAGAGGATCAGCGCGGAGGGCGCCATCTCACGCACCTCGTCGGCCGTGATGTCGCACGGGACGATCTCAGAATACACATGCAGGTCGCGCACGCGACGGGCGATGAGCTGCGCATACTGCGCGCCAAAGTCGAATACCAGTACCTTCTGCTGAGTCTGCTCAGATGCGTTCTGGGCCATGAACCCTCCCAACCATGCCGCTGCGCCGCAGCGGCAACACGTGTCAGCCAATTGGTACATCATACTCTCCGAGCTGCGCGTACGCAGAAATCCTACAGGGTTTTTGGCCTACAATATCTCGATAGCGCCTCGAAGCGCACCGGCCGCCCCCATAAGGGCGCCTCGCCGCGCACCGGCCATGCCCACAAAATGCCGCAAGCTATGAGACGAGGCAACCGCAGGGACTGCAGAGCAAAGGAGCCCGCATGAAGCACATCCTCTTGATCGCCACCGGCGGCACCATCGCCTCCGCCGAGGACGGCAACGGTCTCTCCCCCGCTCTCACCGGCGAGGAGCTCGCTCGCAGCGTGCCCGAGATCGAAGGCCTGTGCGAACTCGACATCGTGCAGCCCATGAACATCGACAGCACCAATATGCGCCCCGCCGACTGGCTTCGCATCGCCGAGGTCATCCGCGAGAACTACGACGCGCACGATGGCTTTGTGATCCTGCACGGCACCGACACCATGTCCTACACCGCGGCGGCGCTCTCCTACCTCATCCAGGACAGCCCCAAGCCCATCGTGCTCACCGGCTCCCAACAGCCCATGGGCAACCCCTTCACCGATGCGAAGATCAACCTGTACCAAAGCCTCGTGTATGCCGTGTCCGACCGCTCGCGCGACGTGTCCATCGTGTTTGGCGGGTATGCAATCGCCGGCACGCGCGCCCGCAAGCAGCGCACCATGAGCTTCAACGCGTTCAACAGCATCAACTACCCCGTGTTGGCCTACCTGCGCCAGGACAAGATCATCTGCAGCGGGTCGGTTGCCGTGTCCGCCGGCCTGGCCGAAGGCGATTGCGCCGGGGGCGGCGCCGCGCGCGCTGCCGACGGCGCTCTCGACGAGCCCCGTTTCTACACCGAGCTCAATAGCCGCGTGTGCGCCCTCAAGCTCACGCCCGGCCTCACACCCGACATCTTCCGTTTGCTCAAGCCCGATTACGACGCCGTGATCCTCGAGACCTTCGGTATGGGCGGCGTGCCCGAGCGGGGTGCCGACGGCGCTTCCTATCAGGAGGCTATCTTCGACTGGGTCGATTCCGGCCGCACCGTGGTCATGACCACGCAGGTGCCCGAGGAAGGCCTGGACCTGGGCGTATATGAGGTCGGCCGCGCATATGCCGAGCACCCTGGAATCCTCAAGGGCGGCGACATGACCACCGAGGCGCTCGTGGCCAAGACCATGTGGGCTCTCGGACAGACGCGCGATGCCGACGAACTGCAGCGCCTGTTCTACCACCCCATCAACCACGACCGCGTGGACGAATGGTAAGAGCTTCGTCTAAATGTCAGATGACCCTGACCGCAAACACGGCCAGGATCATCTAATAGCATCAATACTGACGCATGGTCTTACGCAATCGCAACGCTTGCGCCCCTGTTGTAGGATCGGTCCGCATCGAGCGCAGTAACCAGCGACGCCTCAAGCTCATCGATCTTTTCGGGCAAGCACGGATACACCAAGATGTAGACGCACTGCTTGTATTTCACATCGGCGTACACATCCACGTTTCCCCTGCCGGTAAGATCTTTGAAGATGCTATCCCCGACGTTCTCCGACTTGCCAACGTATAGATCTCGGAATTTGCTGAAGTCGCCCTTCTTGACCGGGTGGGCATACGTTGCGATCACATAACAGCCGCTGAACCCCATGTACCCATCGCCGGGCTGAACAGCTGCCCCGTTCTGGATCTCCCAGTTCTGCAGGAACTGCACGACAGGCATTTGATTGCCAGCGCCATCCAGCAGGGCACGGCGAGCCGCCTTGCGTGCTTTTTCGCGTTCGCGAGCCTCGACACTCTCCTTCACGGAGTCACCGACTGCGCGGCCTCGGTCGGCGGCGTCGGCAGCCCTCTTCATCGCCCCCTTCACTTTATCTGCTCCTACGGCTATTGCATCCGGCGCCTTGTCCTGCAGCGCATCTGCAGCCTGCTTGGCGATCGGCGCCACGTCGGGCAATTTACCAACCATTCGCTTCGCAACAGGAGCGTATTTTTTAACACCTGAAACGAGCTTTACCGCTTTTCCGCCTGGAATAAAATCTACAGCGATCGTCGCGATCTCGATCGCCACGTTTGCCGCCGTCGCAATATCCACCGCACTCTTCTCTTCGTCTTCGATCTTGTTCTCAACCTCAGGCATAACAAAAACCTTCCCTCGGGCTGCCCGTCACTTCATTCATTATTGAACATCGATGAGCTAATCAACATTGCCGTCCCGCCAACGATGCATAGAACCACCCGAACGGAGAAAGGCGGCTAAAACAGCCACCCCTCTCCGCTCCTATTCCCAGCTCGGTTTAATCCACCACGTCGTAGTAGTCAATCGAGATCCGCGTCTCTGACGCATCGACAGTGGATGTCGTCTCGAACCTGACCTTCTCTCCCGACTTCCACGAAGCGGTCCCAACGTAGGCATCCTCCGCACGAACGCCGTCGGCGTCGTACAGGCCCAAGGTCATACCGACGTTCTCAAAGTCGACACCGGTGGTGTTCTCAACGACGGCCACGTACGTTATGAGGCCGTAACCGTCGTTTTGTTTCTCAAAAACAACCGACGCCATGAGCCCCTCGATTGCCTCGTCGACCTGACTCTTCTTGGTTGCGGCAGCACCGTTGGCGATGATCTCGTCAAACGCCTCCTGGTGCTTCTCGTCGACCTTCAAACCGTACTCATCGACGAATTCCTTCAACAACATCGAGCGCTTATCGTAGATGGAATTCCACTCTTTGTGAAATTCCGCGCTTGCAACGGGATTATTCTCCAGGGCCTTATCGGCATCGTCGAGCGTGTTTATGTAGGCGAGAACGTTCTCCTGCATCTCGCTGTCCTCGAACACGCGGGTTTTCAGCTTGTTCACATGCTCGCGCTCGGCATCTATATAGCTTTGGAGGGACTTCATCGACACCGTATCGACACCCTCCTCCTCGTATTTATCGACGAGGTCGGCGCGCGCCATCACTGACTCCGCGATTATCTCCATCGCCTCGTCGTCCGCGTAATCTGGTCCCGCATCCTTTTGCGTCTGACACCCCGTCAGGCCCGTCAACATCAAACATCCCGCAACTACAAGCAGCATTTTGCTTTTAAACATCATCTGAATCCTTTCTATCCCCACGACAAAACCGTCGTGTTGAATATTGCAAAGGCAATCAAAGCGAGTGCCATTATCGCCACAATTGCCAGCAGAGTCCTCTTACTCACCCTTCAACCCATCCTCTTGATCGACCCACTCGACCTCGACCTTGCACACATCTTTGCCACAGGCGATATCGAACATGTCTTGTAGATTTACCCGGGCATTCTCCTTCGCCTGCTCCAGCAGTCCGCCCTCCTTAGCCTGCTGGTCGCTCTTCGCGATGCAATCGCGCTGAAAGGCGTCGACGTCTTCAACATGGATGGGGTTTAGGATGTTGTTGCGCTCCTCAAGCACCCCGGAAACATTCATGTCGGGAATGTTTTGCGTTGTGGGCTCAGGCAGAACGACCGTAATCGCCGTCTCGCCTTTCGTGTTCCATCGGGCTGCGCTCAGATCGACCGTCGCTTCGATAACTCCCGAGTAGCGATACCAAAAACTATTCTGCGTAAAGGGGATCTCGATGAGATCGAACAGCTTGTTTCGGTCTCCCGCCTTTTCGACGATCGTGTAGTCCTGGGACGCCGCCACCATCTCATTTCGATCGACGATTCGATTCATGATCAGCGAGGCGTCAAACGCAGATGACTTCGGAACGTCTCTGGGGTTGTACCACTGGAAAAACAATACGCTGCCCGATCCAATCAGGATGCCCCCAATCAAGGCGAACACGACGCTCTTGCGGATCGCGAACGTCTTTCCGCGCATTAGCTTTGCCAACAGTCCGTTCTCGTTAGTCATGCCAGCATTCCTCTCTATCAGGTGTATTCGATATCTTCTTACCAGGCGATGGCGGCTTCGCGCAGACGCTCGAACGCACCTGGCCCCGCCCATAACTCGATTGCCAAGTCCATTCCGGGTTCATCGAGAATCCGTCGTATGCGATCGGCCTCTTCGGCGTCGAACTGGGGGGTATAACCGTCCGCAAGGAAGGGCGGCATAAGCTGCCGCAGCACGCTTCGCCAGATTTCAAGCGTCTCGTCACCGATGCGGTTCCGCAAATAGCACTCGAGTGCGTCGTGAACCTCACATGGGCGCACCCCCAACGCACAACGCAACACGCGCGCACGCTCCCGCCTTTCGAACGCCTCCTCATAAGCCTCGGCGGCGCGATCCGCCACGGCGTCCAGATGCTCGCACAGCGCGCCGACACCGGCCGACGTATCCATCCTTTTTGCGATCTCGGGCAGGCTGTAGCCCTGGTCATGCTGGAGCTTGACCAGGTACAACCATGCGATGTCCTCTATGCTGTAATTACGGCGGCCCCATGTGCCGTCGGCCGGCTGCAAGATGCCCGCCCCACCGCGCTTGAGATCCGCATAGCACGATCTCGTGATATCGCGCCTGGGCATATTAAGCAGGCTCTCGACCTGCGAGACCCGCCAGCCGCCATTTGCCTCACCGTGACCCATGAAACCCCCTCTCGGTCATTCCATCAAGCCTGTTCAATCGTTGAACAGCAAGGCGGAACGAGGGATCGCATCCCGCACGGGTAAACTGAGGAATGGCAGCACGGACCCTCCTCGCCCCATCAGAGGCAGTGAATCGAACCCTAAAGGCTGCCCTCCATCTCCGAAACAGCCTTTGTTCTCGCAAGAGTGTCATTGAAGTCTCCCTTCACGACTCTTCGGCGCGAACGCG
>OGRS01001198.1_pt1 | contig 17286 bp, 12 predicted proteins | sample 1553561 | NCBI WGS metagenome assembly OGRS01 (sample SAMEA2580103, study PRJEB22360) | human gut metagenome | biome: human gut; feature: human-associated habitat; material: faeces | place: Denmark | collected 2008/2010
AAGTTGCTCCTCGTTGATCTCTCCAGTTTTATAATCAACTATATAAACACAACCCTTTTCTCCTTCTCTTGCCTCTTTTATCATCAATCTATCTATTCTAAAAGTTTCATCCTCTGTATAGATCTCATATTCAGGATAGATTTTATCCCACTCTTTAGAGAAGATCTCTTTTTTCTTATTTAAAATATACTCAATATTTTTTTCAGATAGAATTTCAGCTATCCCCTTTTCTCCTAAGTTTGATGCAAACTTAGCAAAAGTCAATTTTTTAGCTCTCTCTATCTCTTCAGAAGTTGCATAGATCAAATTCTCAAGGAAATAGTGAACAACTGTCCCCTTTAATCTTTTAATCTCATTTTGAAGAGAGTGAGAATATATTTTCTCTCTATCTTTAAATATGCTCTCTTCTCCCTTTGGATATGATGCCTCAGGAGTGGAAAGATTAAGTTCAAAAGTTTCCCTCTTATCATTTTTATCTTTAGATTGAACTTCAGTAAAAATTATATCCCTATCTCTAAACTCTTTTTCACAATTAATTATATCTAAATTGTAATCATCTTTTTTCTCATCATATTTTTCAAGAGCTATATAGATATTATTTTTAGGTCTTGTCAATGCAACATAGAGATTATTTATCTCCTCATGCTCCTCTTTTATTCTGTTCTCCTCTAAATATCCAAACTCACTTGATAAAATTTTTAAAATATAGTTAAATTTGGTATTTGTTAATAGAAACTCTTTTGCCTCTTCATATTTGTTATCCATTGTAAAATAAAAAATTACTCTAGGTATATTATTTTGACTTGTTTTAGGATTATAGTAATAGAAAAGTGTATCAAACTCAAGTCCTTTAGATTTATGGATAGTCATCAGATTTACACTATTTTCATCTTTCAATACTATTTTCTTAAACTTTGAACTACTTTTTTGATCTTCAAACTCACTTAAAAACTCATCAAAATATCTATAACTTTTAATTATTTTATAAAAAGAGTACAGATTTGAAATATCTCCCTTACTAGAAAATCTCTCTGTAACTCCCAATTTTTGAAGAATATCATAAGTTAAAAAATATGTTTCTCCATCATTAGCATTATATTTATCTTTAAGTTCCTTTACTATCTCCAAAACTTCTCTCTCTTCATCATTTAAGTTTATCTCTGAAGAATAATCTAACAACCAATTTTCTATATCTTCCCTCTCTTTAACTAGATGTTTTAAAGAGTCAGCAGAGATATTCACAAGATCACAACGTAAAAAATTAAGTAGAGATAGGTAATCATTTTTCACTAGATATTTTATCAAATAATATATCCCTTTGATTCCTCTACTTTCAATTACATTGACATTTGAATCAACAACAAATGGGATATTTGCCTCAGTTAATTTCTTTTCTATCAAATCTAACTCTTTATTTTGTCTAGCTAAAATTCCTATTCCCTCATAAACTCCATTGAAGTCAAGTTGAATTTTTTCTATTATCTTATCAATAACACTTATATTTTCTTTTTCTTCCTTATCTTCTAAATCTTCTAATAAATCCTTAGTCAAAATTTCAATATGTCCTTTTTGGTTTTGATTTTTAGGATTTACCTCTAGAAATTCCCACTTTTTACTACTCTCTTCACTTTTTTCAGATAGAGTTTTAAAAAATTTATTATAGAACATAACTACATTCTCTTCACTTCTATAACAAGTATTTAGATTTTCAACTTCTCCATCTATTATCTTTTCAAGATTTTCAAAGAGGTTTTTCTCTCCACCTCTCCAACCATAGATACTCTGTTTTTCATCTCCTACACATATTACATTTTCGCTTTTATCTATAATATCCTTTAAAATTTTCCATTGTAATATACTTGTATCTTGGAACTCATCTATAAATATAGTTTTTATCTTTCCATCAATAATATCAAAAAAATCATCAGTAACTCCATTTTCATCAACAAAATTTAGATTTTTATCTCTAATATATTTAAATGTGTAGTTACTTATATCTGAAAATGTAAATCTTTGCTCTTTGAATTTTATCTCATCATAAATTTCATAGATTCTATTAATAACTTGAAGGAGTTTCTCTTCATATGGGATAATTTTTTCATTAAACAGAGTTTTAGCAAGATTTAATCTTAACTCCTCTTGTAGATAATTAAGATCATCTACTCTTTTATTTTTTTTAGTTATCTTTCTTCCATCCCAAATATTTCCTTCTAATAACTCTTTAAACTTATCTAATAAAAACTTTTCTTTTTTCAACTCACTTTCTAATAGAAAATAAGGTTTCGTTTTTTTAGCAACAAAAGCCTCTGTTGGCTCTTTTTTTTCAATTGCCACAGAACCAACTATTTCTAAAAGATTCTCCATAATATTAAAGTTGCTTTTTACTTGAAAAGGCTTTCTTTTTATATTTAATTTATCACCTAAAACTATTATTTTCCATCTATGGCTTAAAAGTTTATCTATTAAATCAATATAATTATCTATATCTCTTTCTGTATTATCTTTTAAAAACTCTTTAAACTTTGCAAAATCCTCTTTAATAGTAAAAAGTTTATCCAATATTTTAAAAATAGTTTTTTTATTTTCTTCCTCATCAATAATCTCATAAGAGTATATTTTTAAATATGGAGCAATAGCCTTTTTAAAAATTAGATTAGTAAAGGCATCTATTGTGTATATTCTAAGTTTATCTCTATTTTGAACAACCTCTTCATATATCTTTTCAATCTTACTTTGATTAAAATCTATCTCTGGATAAAGTTTTAAAATATTTTCCCTTAACTCCTTTTCCTCTTCTCCATTCTCCTTTAATTGTTTTAAAAATTTCAGTATTCTATCCTTTATCTCAGCAGTTGCTTTTTTAGTAAAAGTCATTACCAAAATATCTTTAAAATCATTTCCACAACAAAGAGAGGCTACATATTCAAGGGATAATCTATATGTTTTTCCTGTTCCTGCACTTGCTTTTAATATCAATCTATTTTTCATAAATCCCTCTTCTTTCCACAAATATCAATATACTCACAACTATGTCCATTATTTTCACAAATATTCTTTTTCTCATTTCTAATATAGAATGGATTATCTAAAAATTCTAGAATATTCTCTTTTAATCCCTCTTTAGTTAATTCTACTTTATCAGGAGCTTTCATATCACCTTTTATAACATTAAAAATAGTTTTCTCAGCCTTAGTTTCATCACCAAAAAGGATAATAGAGTAGTAATCTAATTGAGCCTCTTGAGCTCCACCAGTTTTATAATCTATAATCTCATTTCCCATATCACTTTCAATTACTAAATCTGCCTTTCCTCTCAAATAAACATCAATTTTATCTTGAATAAAAGGTGTATTTTTTCCTGCATTCTTCTCCCCTTGGAATCTTCTTATATTGATATTTCTATATTTCGATGCTAGTTTTTTAAAGAAGATCTCAATATTTTCACTTAATAGTGGAATAAGAATCTCTTGAAGATAGATATCCATCTGTACTAGAATTTTAGATCTATTGTTTTTTATCTCTCTATTTATAGCCTCAACTATTACCTCTCTATCTATTTCATAGATTCCCTTAGATAGAACATCCTTCCAAATATCTCTAACTATATTTTCTAAAATCTTATGTACCATTGTTCCTAAAAATTGTTTATTCAAATAGTCAACCTCTGAATCTTTTTCTGGAATCAGTTGAGCCAACTTTTGAAAATAAAATTTCAGTGGACATTTTACAAGATTATCATAGTCATAAGCTCCTATATTTAATCTATTATCTTTAAAATCACTTTCCTCTTTAGAAAACTCACCTTTTTTAAACTCTAAGTTTCCTATAACACTGCTTGGAATAGATTTTTTTAATATCTCAATACTTTTGTTAAGCTCAATAGGAGCACTGTTGATTTTTAGATCATATTTTATACATAGCTCATCTATAAATGGAGATATATCAATTCCCTTATCCTCATTCTTTTTAGTGAAGATAACACTATTTCTATTTGTAAATATCATTTGGAAAAATCTATACTTCTTAATCTCTCTCTTTTCCTCTTTAGTTGTAAGGTTTAGTTCTTTTCTCTGCTTTTCAGTAAAAATAAGATTATCCTTGATATTTCCAGGCATCAAATCACTTGTAATATCTATAAAAAAGTTTGTTTTACTAAATCTTCCTTGATCTCTAAATAGGTGTTTTGTTTCATTGGCATAGAGAGCAGACTCAATATTCTTTATAATAACTCTTTCAGAATCTACTTTCTCATTTGAAGTTACTGCAATATCTTTCATATATTGAATAGTCAATTTTAATAGAGCTATACCTAAGTTACCATCAAAGTATGATTTAAAATTTTTATGTATACTCATATTTTCATTCTCTTTCATTATTCCAAAGATTTCAAAGAATTTCTCAAAAACATCTCCATACTCTTTTTGAATAAATTTATCAAGAGATATCTCATTTTTAAAGTAATTATATAACTCATCTACACTTTTTAATTTTAAGATACTACTAAAATCTTTGAATATCTTTTCCAATTTCTTAGTAAATCCAATATCTTCACTAATAAGATATTGAACCTCGTTGCTATGTAAAATATCCAAAGATATATATTGATAGAAGTTTGAAGAGATCTTCTTTATCAATCTTATATCCTCTTCAGTTAGAGAGTAATACTTTTTAAAGGCTCTATTTTCAAAAGCTTTTTCAAATTCTAAAAGATTGTATGTCTCCCCTAGCCTTTCTTCCATATTCAATAGAAGGTTTAATTGAACATTTAAAAAAGCATATAACTTTGTATCATTCATTGTTACAGCTTGAGATTTTCCAAAATAGAATGGAAATAGATTGAAAAACTCACTATTTTCAGGAGCAGGGGAGTAGAATTCACCTTTTTTAGCTTTCTCTTTAAGGAGATATATAAGGCTCATACTTTCTTCTAATTCATCTTTAGATTGATATATAAATATGTTGCTTGGGGAAGTTTCTGGCAAAATAGTTTCAGCAAATTTTAAATTCTCCTCATCAAAACTACCTTTCTCCATTTGTAGAGCTATTTCTACTTCCTTTTCCTCTCCTAAATCCATAATTATATCTCTATACACCTTTTCAAACTCAACAATATCAACAAAAATTATCTTGTTAAATCTACCAAAAAAATCTTTTTTATAATATTGTAAATCTTCAATCCAATCACTAGGAATATAATTATATTTTTCCAAAAGTCTGTCAAAAGATTCTTTTATCTTTTCAAAGTGTAGAAAATATTTCTCCTGCCAGTTTTGTATATTCTCAATTTTATCAACTTTATTAATTTTTATCTCTCTGTAATAATCAAAAAAATCATTGGCAAAATCAATAACATCATAGTATGATTTTATCCCTAACTCCTCTTTTATATCTTTTGGTATAGATGTATAAAAGGCTAAGATTCTCTTAGCCTCTTTTAATATAACTTTATCTGTATAAAAAATCTGTTCTTTTAACTCATTAAAGGTTAAAAGTGTAGGTTGATCATTAAAAAAATTCCATCTCATTTTCTTAGAAAATATAGATTTCATTCTATTGTCATTGAAAATATATAGATAATCTTTTTTTTGATTATTTTTTCCTGAATATTCAGCTATAAAACTTGTTCCATATCCTATGTATCTAAAATTTATCAAGGTTACCTCCTAAAATTAAACGTGTAAATATCTCCATCTACCTTTTTTAAATACTCTATATGCTGCTATACTTCTAAATCCTAAGTCAATAGACATAACAACCCAAGCTCCCAATAGTCCTGTTTCCATTTTGTAAAGGAAAAGGTAAGTTAAAGGTATTCTTATTAGATACATTCCTATTGCAGTAATTAAAAGAACAGCTTTTGTATCTCCAGCCCCTCTCAAACAACCACTCATTACCATTGATACAGCTAGGAAAGGTTGACATATAGATACTAATCTTAAAGCTCCAGTTGCTAACTCTCTAATTTGAGGGTCATTAGTAAACATTGCTATAATTGTTCCTGGCAATATAAAGAAAAATAATCCAAAAGTAGACATAGCCAATAGAGCTAATGTTGTTGTTGCTTTAGCATCTCTCTCAGCATTTTTAGGTGAGTTTTTACCAAGTTGTTGCCCTACAAGAGCAGTTCCAGCAACTGCAAATCCAAATCCCATATTAAATGAGAATGATTCAGCAGTAAGAGCTATTTTGTGAGATGTATAAGCTATTGTTCCTAAAGAAATAACCATCATTTCAAAAACTAACATCCCTATTCTAAATATTCCTTGTTCAATAGCAGCAGGTATACCAACTTTTAATATTCTTTTTATCATCTCTTTATCTGTTTTTAGACTTTTAATTGGTAGAGATACCCAGAAATTATCTGTAAAGAATGTTAGATAAACAAAGAAAACTGTTATTATTCCCCTTGAAATAGTAGTTGCTATTCCAGCTCCAAGCACTCCCATACCTAAAGTAAAGATAAATAAGTAGTTTAAAATGACGTTAGAGATAACACTTATTATATTTGAAATCATAGGAAGTGACGCTTTGTTTATTGAACGATAAGCAGCAAAAAATACAACGTTAAAACAAAGAAATGGCAATCCTAAAACAACTGCTTGATAGTATTGAGCTGTCATTTCCATGTTCATATCATTTGCCCTTCCAACTAATTTCAGTATACTTCCTTCAAAAATTAACAATAGTGCTGTAATCAGTATTGAGATTGGAATTGATAGTATAACACTTTGTGCCATTGAGTTTCTTCCCTCTTTGGTGTTATTTGAACCAAATGCCCTACTTACAATGGCAGTTGTTCCTATACTTATAGCAAAGAAAACTGGTATTACAGCTTGTACAGGAGCATTTCCAACTCCAACTGAACTTATAGCCACAGGTCCTAACCTACCTACCATCACCATATCAAAAAATCCAAGTAACGTTTGAACAAATAGGTCTGCTATTGCAGGTAATGCTATTGTAAGAATTGCTGCAAAAACTTTTTTATTTCTTCTCCACTCTCTCTTAAAATCCATGTGCACTCCCCCCTGTTATAATGTTTTATACCTAATTATATTATAATATATTTAACTGTTTTTTTCATTACTATTAATTAAATTCTTTTAAAACTATTTCCCCTTACATCAACAGGAATACTTCCCACAACCTCATCATCTTCAACAACTGTATAGTAACTACATAGATTTGCTGTTGAACAAGAATGATTTGGTATTATCTCAATCTTATCTCCAATTTTTAGATTAGTTTCCCCATGAACATGAAGTTTACCCACCTCTTCAGAAAGTCCAGCTACTATAATTTCAGGGTGTCCAATCACTTTACCAAAACCAACTATTGAAGTGTTTCCATGAGCCCCTTGATCTAGTCCAAGGCATTTAGCTCCAGCATCACAAATAAATAGATCCTCTCTTGGATGAGAAATTATTGTTGCATAAACAGTAAGAGCACAATCCTCTTCAGTAGCTCTATTTACTGACATTTGAATAGTATCTAAAAATACATAGTTTCCTGGATGAAATACATTGATATTTTCATCTTTTACAGCTTGAGAAAAAGTAGGAGTTGAACCACTTGTTATATACTCAAGTTCATAACCTGCACTGTTCATTAGCTCTTTTCCTCTTTTTAAAGTTTCACACTCATCTATAATATATTTGTCTAAATCAGCCTCACAATTTGCCCCATACACATGTCCTGGGTGAGTAGATATTCCTCTTAATTTCAAATTTCTCATCTCTTTTAGTTGGTTGGCAAAATCTGCAACTTTCTCAACCTCTACTCCAAAACGGTGAAGTCCACTATCAACTATAATTGTATAGCTTATAGTTACCCCCTCTGCTCCTGCTGCCTCATCTACCATTTTAGCACTCTCTACACTGTCCAATCTCAAAATAAAATCAGATTTTTTAGTAAGTTCAATAACTCTATCTATGCTCTCTCTGCTTGCAACAGGATAAGCATACATTATCTTATTAACTCCCATATCACAACACATTTCACACTCATCAAGAGTACCACAAAGAACTCCAGTAGCTCCAGCCTCAATTTGCATCTTTAAAATCTCTCTGCTTTTGTGAGTTTTTATCATTGGCCATAGCTCTTTTCCATTTTTAGCACACAACTCTTGATATACTTCTATATTATTTTTAATAGCCTTCATATTTAATAAAATTGTAGGTGTTTTTAATTCTGCTTTTTTCATTTTCCCTCCTCAAAATTTATAAAAAAATAGCTCTCTATAATATTATTTTACCATAGAAAGCTATTAAAAACATATTATTTTAATTTTTTTGTTAATCTCCAAGTTATTTGAGCAATAGCTTTTTTCATTAGGTAGTAACTTACTACTAAACACATAAGTTCAGCTATTGGAATAGAAAGCCAAATTCCCTTTGCTCCTATTAGATCAGGAAGTATAAATAGTGGAATAGCTATAAATACTATTGATCTACCTAGAGAAACTACAACAGATTCAATAGGTTTTTCTATTGATGTCAAGAAAGATGTTGATATTATATTTAAGAAAGAGATTAGATAAGCAAAGCTAATATAGAATAGAGCAGTTTTAGCTAAGCTCATTAATTCTTGATTTCCTTTTGAAAATATTCCTATTATAAAGCCACCCCAAATATGACTTCCTATATATGCAATAGCTCCCAATGTTCCCCCTGTTATAAGAGAAACTCTCAATACTTTCTTGATTTTATCCAAATGTCTAGCACCTAAATTGTAAGCAACAAGTGGTTGTAGTGCTTGAGAAAGTCCATACAAGCTGATATTTAACATCTGATTTATATAGAAAACTATTGTTAAAGCTGAAACTCCTAATACCCCTATTTTCTTCATAAGAGTTAGATTAAATAGATACATAGCAAAAGTTGAAGATACAACAGATAACATCTCTGAACTTCCGTTAAAGAATATATTCTTTATATCTTTCAAATATATTCTCAAAGATTTTTGTGGAAGTTTAAAGTGAAGATTTGGCAACAGAGCTAAAAAACCAAACATACAAGCTAAAAGTGTAGCTGTTGCTCCCCCTACCATTCCCCATTGAAATTTTTGTATAAATAGATAATCTAACAGAGCATTAAAAGTTAGACAAACACTTCCACTTACAAAAACTAAATTAGGTTTCTCCTCTATCTTAACAAAAGTTTCTGTAAATATAGGTGAAGTATAGAAGAAAGCTCCTATCATCATTGGAATCATATAGGCTCTAACATATGGGTAAACTTCCTCATTTGCCCCTAAAAAGTTGATAAAAAAGTCCAAATTAATTAGAACTATGAGAGAGAGAAATTCCAAAACTCCAATTAAAAGCATCAAAGTTATAGAAGTAAGCTCCCTAGCCCTATTTAACTTTTTCTTACCAAAGTAAATACTTGTAATAACTCCTCCACCTACACATATCATAAGCCCTACACTCATTAAAAAATTTATCAATGGCATAGATAAGTTTACTGCTGCTAAACCTAAAGGTCCAACATTTCTACCTAAGAACATACCATCAATCATAATCTCCAATGAAACAATAAGCATTCCAAAGATGCTTGGAATTGCAAATTTAAAAAATAGCTTAGTTATATTTTCAGTTTCAAGAGCATTTCTTTTTGACATAAAAAACCCCCTTAAAATATTTTATTTTTTTCTTAACCATGGTATTATAATCTATATACTTAACTATACAGTCAAGAGGTGAAATTTAAATGAAAAATAGATATAAAATTTCTGAAATAGCTAAGATTTTTAATATATCTCGTCAAACTCTAATATTTTACCATAAAAAAAATATTCTTGTTCCCAATATAATAGATGAAGAGAATGGTTATAGATATTATTCAAATGAGCAAATATGGGATCTCTTTTTTCTTCTTACATTAAAGAAAGCTGGGTTTTCATTGGAAGAGATTAAAAGATATGTAGAGATTAAAAATAGCGATGAAAGTATAATGTTTTTAGAAAATAAGATAAATGAGATAGATAAAAAAATATCTGAATTGAAAAAATCTAAAAAAACTATCTTAAAAAAGCTTGAAAATATTAGGGATTTTTCCTCTACTTCAACAAAGGAAGAGGAGTTTAAAATAGAGGAGATTGAAAATATAAGATGGTATTCTATTGATATGAAAGATGAAACAGATGAAGTAGAGATGGCAACAAACTATGAAAAATTAAACTCCTTTGCTAAAAAATATAGTATAGATGATGTTGAATATATTACAATGACAGAGATAAAAAATATTGAGAGTGTAAAGGTTGATGGTGGAATTGTTCCAGTAAAAAAAGTTGGGATAGTGATACCTAAAAATGTGGTAATTGAAAAAAGTGAAGAGCTAATGTTAGGAAAGGTTATATCTATAAAATATAACAATCCATATAGTAACTTAGTTAAAACATATCAAAATTTAAAAAGCTATATTGTAAAAAATGGATATACAACTTATGGCTATGCTATTGAAATTGCACATGAATTGACTATCTCTACAGAAAAGGGGATTGGTGGAATACTAAAAATAGTAGTTCCTATAAAATAGAAATTATAGTTGAAATATCAATATAATTTATGATACCATAAATTGTACTAATTATTTAATCGAGGTGTTTTTTATGCACAAAAAAGTTATGATACAGGGGACAGGTTCTTCAGTAGGAAAGAGCATTATAACAGCAGGACTATGCAGAATTTTTGCACAAGATGGGTATAGAGTTTCTCCATTTAAATCACAAAACATGGCATTGAACTCATTTGTTGATATTGATGGTTTAGAGATGGGAAGAGCTCAAGTTGTTCAAGCTGAGGCTGCTAAAGAGTTGCCAAGAGCTTTTATGAACCCTATTCTTTTAAAGCCAAATTCAGATAATAACTCACAAATTATAATTGAGGGTGTTCCAGCTAAAAATATGAATGCTGTTGACTATTTTTCAAATTCTGCAAAATTAAAGGAGATAGCAAAGAGAAATTATAAGATTATAGAGGATAACTTCGATATAGGAGTTTTAGAAGGTGGGGGTAGTCCAGCAGAGATTAATCTTCGTCAATGGGATTTAGTTAATATGGGAATGGCTGAACTTATTGATGCTCCAGTTATCCTAGTTGGAAATATTGAAATAGGTGGAGTTTTTGCCTCACTTTATGGAAATATTGCTCTTCTTGATGAAAAGGATAGAAAGAGAATAAAAGGTGTTATAATCAACAAATTTAGAGGGGATGTTGAGCTTTTAAAACCTGGAATAAAGATGTTTGAAGATAGACTTCAAGCTGAAGGATTGGATATTAAAGTGTTGGGAGTTGTTCCATATATAAATTTAAATATAGAGGAAGAGGATGTTTTAGCTAAAAAATTAACTACTAACACAAATGAGAAAAAAGATATAAATATAAGTGTAATTAGGACAAATAAGATGTCTAACTATACAGATTTTGATGCTTTAAGTCAATATCCTGATGTTGCTTTAAACTATGTATATGATGTTAAAGAGTTGGGAAATGAAGATATTATAATACTTCCAGGAAGTAAAAATACTATTACAGATCTTGAGATGTTAAAAGCTAATGGAATTTTTGATAAAATTAAGGAGTTACATAGTAAAGGAACAACAGTTGTAGGTATTTGTGGTGGTTTCCAAATGTTAGGAAAAGAGATTTTTGATCCTCATCATATTGAAAGTAACTTTGAAAAAACAGCTGGATTTGGAATTTTAGACACAGTTACAACTATGGAGAAGGTGAAATACACTCATCAAGTTGAGAAAACTCTTTCTAAAATAGAGTCACCATTGTTAGAGGGGTGTAATGGTTTAGTTGTAAAAGGTTATGAGATTCATCAAGGGGTTACTAAGGGAAATGAAGTTAATTTGACTACTGAAGATAATCTTATTTTTATAGCTAAAGAAAATAGTTTTGGAACATATATTCATGGTATTTTTGATAATGAAGAGTTTACAAGAAAGTTTTTAAATAATATTAGAAGGAGAAAAGGACTTGCTCCTATTGATGAGAGTTTCTCTTTTACTGATTTTAAAGAGAGAGAATATGATAAACTTGCTGATCATTTGAGGGCAAATCTTAATATAGAAGAGATCTATAAAATTTTAGGTTAATTATAATTAGTTTACAAAGCACAATTAATTTTGTGCTTTTTTCTTTTGTAAAATTAAATGAATTTCTTTAAAAACAAGAGAAATTTTTCAAAATAAAAATCAAATTTTCTCAAGTTTTAAAATTGTAAGAAAAGTGACAGAATTAGAATAAAGTGTTTGAAAAAAGCAAAGTTGAAAGAGTTTAAAAATAGTAAAAGTAGAATTAGAGAACATAACAACTTAAAAAATGCTTTACTTTTTTTATAAAATAAAGTATACTATATCAGAAAAAATTATTTTTAATAGGAGAGAAATTATGAATAAGAAGTTAGTACTATTTATAGGAATGTTTTCTCTATTTTTTATCTTTGGATTTAAAGTTCAAAAGAATTTTTTAAATCAAACAAATATTATTGAAAAAGTTAAAACTGAAGAAGTTAAGAGTGAAGAAAAAATAGTTAGCAATGAGATAGACAACCTTGAAATACCAAAAAAAGAAGTTGCAAAAGCTACACAAAAGGAAGAAAAAAATAGTGATTATGTTCAAAAGGAGATAGATTTAAGAGAATTATCTTCTGTTGAAAGAAAAAAAGCCTTTGTTGATATGCTTTTACCTGCTATAAATGAGGTGCATGAGGAGATAAAGGAAAATAAAGCTATTGTTGAAAAATTAGCTGTAAAAGAGGAATTGACTCCAGAAGAGAGAGAGTTTTGTGAGGGACTTTTCAAAACATATAAAGTTGAATATGGAAACTGGAAAGAACTTCAAGGAAAGATGGTTATATATCCAGCCTCTTTGATCCTAACTCAAGGAGCATTGGAAAGTGGTTGGGGAACATCGAGATTTTTTAGAGAGGGAAATAACATTTTTGGAATGTGGTCAACTAACCCTAATGAACCTAGAATAGCTGCTAAAGGGGTAAGAGATAATGGATTTGTTCCACATTTAAGAAAATATGATACAATTGAAGAGTCTGTGAAGGATATAGTTATGACTATCTCTGTTTCAGATGCTTATAAGACAGTTAGAAAATTGTTAAATGAAGATAAGTCACCTAGTGAAGTGGCTCATGGATTGATTAAATACTCTGAAGAGGGGACTAAATATGTAGAGAAAGTTCAAAAAACTTTAGAGTACAATGAATTTGAGAAATACGATATTTAATTTAAAGATAAAAATAGAGAAAAGTTAAAAGAGAGTGTAGGTGTGCACTCTCTTTTAGTTTGGAAGGTTATTTCTTACTTTCAAATACAAACTCTTTTTGAAAATAAACCCTTATTATCTCATTGTTATAATGTATAGGAGCAAATCTCCATTTTTTCAATGCTGATATAACAGCATCATCAAATCCCAATTTCTTATGAGATTGAACAATAGTTATATTTTGCACCTCTCCCTTTTCATCAACTAAAAACTTAGCCTTAACAACAACTTTCTTTCTATATCTTATAGTTTCAGCTTGTTTAGGATAAATAGGATCTACCTCTTTTATAATTTTATATTTAATCCCATTATTAGAAAGTGCTGTGTAAGTTCCATCACCATTGTTTTGCAGAATTTTATCTCCACTTGGAATGCTAGAACCACTAGTTTTTTTAGTAGGAGCACTTGAAGTTTCAAAAACTGGAGTAGATTCAATCTCTTGTTTTACAACCTCTTTCTTTGCAATTTTTTTCTTCACACTTTTCTTAGGTTGTAAACTTTCTTTCTTTATAGGCTCTTTCTTCTCTACAACTTTCTTTTCCACAGGTTTCTCTTTTACAACCTCTTGTTTAGGAGGCTGCTCAACTATTGGAGCAACTATTTCAGCAGGTGGAGTCACTGGAGGAGAAGAGGCTTTTATCTGATGAAACTCTATTGCTACACTGTGTTTTATAGGTGGATTTGTTTTTCCAACTCTATTGATAGAGAGTTTAAGAAAAAGCAATCCATGAACAATTAATGCTAAAATAAAATATCTCATTTTTACACCTTAACTTTTACTCATAGAAATTTATCCCTAAATTTTCTATCCCATGATTTTTAACCTTTGAAACAACATCTATAATATTTTGATATTTCAAATTTTTATCCCCAGTAATAGCAACACTTTTCACCCCTGAAGTTAAGTAACTATCTAACTCTTCAAAAGTAACCTCTCTTTTTTTTATCCTCTTTGTAGTTAATAAAATATCTATTATCCTTATCAATAATTATTTCAAGAGCCTCATTTTCACTCTCTTTTACACTTTCCATAGTAGAAGTTGGCAGTTCAACCTTTATACTTCCATATTTATTGAATGTGCTGGAAACTATAAAAAATATTAGAAGAAGAAAAACCACATCTATTAAAGGTGTTAAATCTGGAGTTAAAAGTGCTCTTTTTTTCTTATATCTTGCCATCTTATCCCCTTACAATATTGATAACATTTGTTGTTATTTTGTCAATCTCTTCTTCAATCTCTTCAATTTTCTTAGTTAATAAGTTGTAAACAACAAGTGCTGGAATAGCTATTGAAAGTCCTGCTGCTGTGGTAATAAGAGCCTTAGATATACTATCAGCAACAAGGGTAGGATCCCCTGCTCCAAATTGTGAAAGATCTTTAAAAGCATCGATCATTCCAGTAACTGTTCCTAAAAGTCCAAGCATAGGGGCAATATGAGCTATAATTCCTAAAATATGTAATCTCTTTTCAAGGGGAGAGATCTCGTCCATCTGTATCTCTTTAATCAATTGTTCATATTTATGAAACTCCTTTGGAATTGGAGAGCATATATCCCCTCTACAAACAAACTGTTTGATAGAACAACCAACAGCATTTTTTTCCTTATCACAAAGTTCAACAATTTTACACATATCCTTGTTAGAAACAGCTAAAACTATATCTCTTCTAAAGTTTCTATTTAAAGATTTTTCACTTTTAAAAAAGAAAAACAATCTTTCAAGAATTACAGTTGTTGAAATTATTGATAAAACTAGAAGAATCCACATCAATGGACCTCCCACTTGAAAATAATACATCATCTTTTTTCCTCCAAAACTCACTAAAATCTTTCAATAAAATTTTTAAAATAATTATATGCGTTATCTAAATCATTTTGATCTGGGTGAGTACTAGCATCTGACCATCTTTTGATTCTTTCTGGATTTGGTCCATGTGGATGATCAGGAGAGAATTTAGTTCTCATCATCTCTATTAGTTTAGGATCAATAGCTCCTTGGCAGTGATAATGTCCTAAAACTTTGTTTCCATTATCAGTAAATAGCTTTGTAATATTATCAATGCAATCTTGAGCATGTTTCGAATCTGGATAAGCTCCTAATGTAAAGAAAAATGCTGTATTCTTATCTTTTATTCCATTTATAAATTTAAGAGCTTTTGCATCTGCTGTTCCTTTATCAATCCAAGTCCCCACAATTATTAGATCATAATCTAAATTTTGCACATCTGCTATATCCATAATTTCACTATTTGTAATAGCTTTTGAAATTGCTTCTGCTACCTTTTTAGTATTTCCTGTTTTTGTTGAGTAAGTAATTAATGTTTTCATATTAAGTAACCTCCGTTGATTAAATTTAATTCAGTTAAGTTATATCAGAAAAATAATTTAAAGTCAATTGTTTTTATAGCAAAAAACTTTGATATAAAAAATATTTTTCTTGACAATGAAAAAAAATAATATTAATATAGTCACATGTGAGAAAAAATAAATGTGATTTCTGTAATAACACAGAAAAATAGGAGGAAACATCTGTAATGGAGAATAATTTATTTTTATATGAAAAGAGATTAAAGTCACATCATGACAGTAATAGTTTGATAAACAAATATATAAAAACTACACCGCTTTCACCAAAAGAGTTTGATGAGATGCTACAAAAAACACCAGATAATAGAAAGAAAGCTATCTATGTTCATACTCCATATTGTGATAAAATCTGTTCATTTTGTAATCTAAATAGAAAGCAAATCGATGGGAGTTTAGATGCCTATGCTCAATATATAGCTGATGAATTTGAAAAATATGGAAAGACAAAATACTTCCAAGAGAGTGAATTTGAGGTTATTTTCTTTGGTGGGGGAACACCTACTGTATATAAGCCTCAACAATTAGAGTTGATTTTAAAAAGTATTCAAAAGAATGTAAGACTTTCAGAGGGATATGAGTTTACTTTTGAAACAACACTTCATAATCTTACAGATGAAAAACTAAAGGTAATGAAAAAGTACGGAGTGAATAGATTAAGTGTTGGAATCCAAACTTTTTCAGATGAGGGAAGAAAATTCTATAATAGAACTTATGGTAAAGAGGAAGTTATAGAGAGATTGAAAAGGTTAAAAGAGATTTTACAAGGAGATCTATGTGTAGATATTATTTATAATTTTCCAGATCAAAAGATTGAAGATGTACTAGAAGATGCAAGAATAGTAAAAGAGCTAGGTTTAAGTAGTGCTAGTTTCTATTCTTTGATGGTACATGAGGGATCTAAACTTTCAAAAGATATTGAAAGTGAAAAGGTTAAGATGAAAACAGATGTAGAGAGAGATTATCTTCTATATCAACATTTTGTAGATGAGATGCTATTAGATAATAGCTATCATATTTTAGAGCTAACAAAAATAGCTAAAAATAATGGGGATAACTATAAATATATCAGAGTTAGAAATACAGGAGGGGACACATTCCCAATCGGTGTAGGAGCTGGAGGAAGTGTTCAAGGTATTGGTAAGTTTAATATGAGTAAGGAGATGAGTTTCTGCTCTAAACAAACAGAATACCATGAAAGATTTGCTAGATTATCTGGATATATGCAGTTTCCTGTAATAGAAAAGGCAGTTGTACAAGAGATGTTATCTCAAGAGGAGTATGGATATTTCCATGAAAAGATGAAAGATTATGAGGAAAAGGGGTTAGTAGTAATTGATGAAACCTCTTATAACCTTACAAAGTTAGGAATTTTCTGGGGAAACAATATTTCAAGTGAAATTATTATCTATATAATGGAAAAAATATTTAATAAATAAAAATTTATCCAATTTTTAGCATATCACTAGAGTTAAAGCAAAGATACCTTTATATTTATAAAGCTAGATTATTGAGGAAAGTAAAAATATATTATCCCTAACATCAAGTTGATGTAATTTCCAAAAGTAAAGGAGTGTAAACGACTATTACTTTTGAGACACAGGCGAAGTCCTGTGCTACATTAATTTTTTAGA
>OGRS01001215.1_pt1 | contig 17005 bp, 22 predicted proteins | sample 1553561 | NCBI WGS metagenome assembly OGRS01 (sample SAMEA2580103, study PRJEB22360) | human gut metagenome | biome: human gut; feature: human-associated habitat; material: faeces | place: Denmark | collected 2008/2010
ACGAAACCGCTCATTACGATAGAAGATGTTGAAAAAATCATCCGCAAGCACATGAATGATAAAAGTGAAACTTACGCGTTTGACTTTGCAAACACTGAAGCGTTTGATTGTCCGTGCGGACGTCATTATGTACATTTAGCAATACCTCCTAAATTAGAGTTCTGTGAAAAATGTAAAGAGAAAGTTAGAAATAATAGAACTGATATATGTCCTAAATGTAGAAAAAAATTATACGAATATGAGAAAAAATATAATTGTGTTGTAGATATAGGGATGAATGGGTGTGATGGGGCGCGCGGGGAGAAATACATCCTACCGCACGGAGAAAGGAGAAGAAATTGAAACGAAACAGAATGGAGCACGAAAAGAAGATTGATACAGCGAATCACTATGACTGCCTGGAGACAGATGTGCGGGAAGATGCCAGGAAGAACTTCAAACGTCAGCCGTATAAGTCGGTTGATGTGGCGAAGTACATAGCGAAGAAGTTTGGGATTGGAGGTGAAGGCAATGGACAAGAAGATTCTTGAAGACTACATAGATGCCTGCGAGTTTATCAAGGAGACAGAAGCAGAGATCAAGAAGCTGGAGAAGAAAAAGAGGTTTGTTCAGGACAAGGTTCGGGGGAGTAATCCAGACTGGCCGTACGAAGAGCGGTCTTTTAGCCTGGGCGGATCGGTTGAGACGGCAGCAGATGCCTTTACGCTGGCAAGAGAGAAGAGGATCCTGGAGGAGCAGAGGAAGGTAGCTTCGGATCTGAAGCTTGGAGTGGAAGAGTGGATGAAGGAGATCCCCTTTCGGATGCAGCGGATCATCCGGTACAAGATATTCAGTGGACTGAGTTGGGAGGAAACGGCGACGCTAATGAAATGCAAGGGTGGCGGAGAGACAATTCGAAAAGAAGTACAGAGATTTTTGAAGAAAAATTGAAAGTTGTCCGTTTTGTCCCGGATTGTCCGGTTTTAAAATGCTATAGTATATGCTGAAAGAAGTGGATGACGTAATGTCTATGCGTTTCTCCAACTCATACTTATCGAAAAACTGAGAAAGACGCTTTGCATGGCAGAGCGTCTTTTGTTGCATAGTGGCATAAAATAGGATATTATAAAAGTAAATCAATTAAGTATGAGAGTGGGAATGACGATGGAAGAAAATTTGGAATATATGCTGGGTAGTTTAGATAATTATACGAATCAGGTTATTAACAGATTGGTAAAGAATTTAGTTACCAATGGAGTGGCAACAGAAAAAGAAGCGGAACAAGGTGAAAAAGTATATATTGGAGACAAATTATCAAAAAAGCAAGGTTTACGACATTGTCTTTCGATAAGCAGTTTGGCAGTTCAAAGTGTTGAAAAATGGGAGTTTGAAAAGAATTACAAATATTCCTTTTTTTTGACTCAAGAAAATTTTAGTGAAAAAAAATTAAAAAAACTTATAGAAAATGAAAAAGTAAAGTTGTATGATGATTTAAAAGGATATGAACCTTTATATGTAGTGGCTGAAAGGCCAACTGTGAGATTTTATGAGGACAATTTATATTTAAAATTCCTAATAAAGTTGAAAGCAACTGATACTGAAGGGAATCAAAGCAAATGTAGATATCCGATTATTGTTATAATTTATTCAAAGAGTGATATAATCGAAGTAAGGTTTGATTCAATGGGCTCAATGTATTATCGAGACAAGTTTAGATATGTATATGAGACTATTGCGTGGTTAAGAAATAATTTGGAAACAAATATAAAACTATTAGATTTAAGGGATGTTGCGTATTTTATTAGGGAAAATGGTAAAGATAATAGAGTTGTATTAGCAGCTCAAGATATGAGAATGGCGAATGGTGGAAAAGCAACAGTTGATGTCGGGAATGATGACACAAATGTTTTACCTTTTATCGGAGAATTAAAGGTATTGTTAGAGGAGTATAAAGAAGAGTTTGATAAAGCACCCATTATAAAAGACGCTTTAGAAGAATTTATTTATAATAAAGAAAATTTATCAGATTTTCCTTGGATTAAATTTAGATTTGAAGATAGAGATATTGAAGTAAAGATTACTTTTGACTATGGAAAAAGAAAAATTTCATTGCTTCAACATTATCAGAGTCAATTAGTTAAGAATGTTGGAAAGGAGAGAATGGATTATGTTACCTCATACCTACTTAAAGTTAGAAACAATATTAAAGAACTCTCCGATAACAACGAAGGAAATAAATAGTTTTTTGGATTTATTCAAACATTATAAATTTAGACAATGGATATATCCAGGGGCTATCCATAGAGTTACAAAAATTAATATAGAAAAAGTTTACTTCATTTTAAATGAAGCTGAGAAGGCGGGTGTTGTTGAGTCATATTTTGAAATCATTTGTTCAGAATGCAATAAAAGTGTTGGAAGAGTATATAAAAGTCTTGATGAGATACCAGATGAATATATTTGTGATAATTGTGATGCTATAATTAAGGGAATAGAAAATGTTGTATTAATATATAGGATGTTAAATAATGAGCAAGTTTAATGAAGGGCTTACACTTGAAGAAATACTAAAAATGCTAGATAGACTTCCGGGAGATATGGAGTGTTTTAATAGACTTGGATATTTATCGCAAGACTATTATAAAGATTATAAAACGCACTATGAATTATTTGTGGAAGTTAATGAGAATGGAGATGATTATACAAAAGCTGATAAGGGAAAAGCTTTAGAAAATCTAGTACAGTTATTATTTAAAGCTACTGGTAGTTATTATGAAGTATATGCTAATGTGAGAAATGGATCTAACGAAATTGACTTAATTTTAAAGTTATCTGACAAAGGGGTTACATTACATAAACTGTTAAATGAGAAGTATGATAAAATAATCGGAGAATGTAAGGACTATAAAAAAGCAGTAACGGTTACTTACATAGGAAAATTTTATAGCTTAATGGAAACAACAAATTGTAATTTTGGAATAATGTTTTCATATCATGGAATTTCTGGACAGAGTTGGGGTGGAGGAAGGGGTTTGATTAAAAAGCTATATCTGTTGTCTAATAGAAATCAATTTCGTACATATATACTTGATTTTAATAAAAATGATTTTGAAGAAATTCTTAAAGGAGAGAGCCTATTTAAGATGCTGGATAAGAAGTGCTTTGAGTTAGAGACAGGTGTTGATTGTCTGGAATATATAAGAAAGCATCCCAATGAAGATAAAATAAAAGCGATCGTAATTTAAGGCACCCTCCGGGGTGCTTTTCTCGTACAATAATAAACCAGAATTGAAGGTGGTGAAGTTGTAAAGAAACAAAGTAATATGATTCTGTGTTTATTCATACATAAATTTTAATATAAGGGGGAAAAGACGCATTTTGTTGAAGAACAGAACAAAATATGTTATAATAAACAATATCAAAGCTATTGTGTTGAGGAGTAGGTATGAGTGAAGAAATGAAAGCGTCTATTTTTTCTTTTATAAACATTATTGCAATAGGAATTGTTATTTCTGCAGCAACAAATCCAGTTGATGGAGTAATTGTTGCACTTATAATTATACTTTTAGTTTGTTTGCTTGCATGTTCACCATATGGAGGAATTTTAGCTAGGCTTTATATGAAAAGTAAAGGGCAACATTTAGCCGAAGGGAAGCAAGCTTTTTCCGAAAAATTATGGATTTTAAGTTTTGCCGCATATATGATAATTGCAAAAATCATAGGAATTATTATGGCAATAGTAATGTTTATTGGAAAGTTTATTATTGCTTTTTGTATCTGTATAGCTACAGGAAAATTGATAAACGGTGGATTAGTTGATTTTTGGGCCTCAAAGCAATATGCAAATGTTATCGTTGAAGTATATACGATTTGTACATCAATAACTGATAAGATACTTGAATTTATAATGCGAACAGAAGCTCAAGTTATAGGAATTCGGTATAGCGAATAAAAAAGCAGTAATAGAGAGCATCCGGGAAACCGGATGCTTTTTGAATGGGGGTGAGATATGAGACAGTTGAAAAATTTCTATAAATTAAAACAATGGGAGAAGAAAAGGGAACAGATACTTAGACGGGATCATTTTCAATGTCAGGAGGCAAAAAGGTATGGAAAGTATATGGAAGCAGTGATAGTACATCACATCTATCCATTAGAAGAGTATCCAGAACTTGCATTGAAGAGCTGGAATTTGATTAGCCTGTCGAAAGAATATCATAATCAGATGTATGACAGGAAGACAAATAAAATCACAGATGTTGGTGCGTATTGGCAGAGAAAAAGAAAAAAAGATTTTGATAAATGGAAAGAAAGGCACCCCCCTCCCTTTGTGAAAAAAGAAATCGGTATTGGAGAAACGGGCTAGAGGACTTTTTCCAATAGCGGGAATATTTGAAAATATTTTTTCCGGAGGAAAGGAAGTGGACAAAATTGGCAAAAAGTACGCCCACAAGGGACAGTATAAAAAAGAGGACGATCAATTACATGAAAGAGCTGGGAACCTATAAAATACAGTATAATCAAGTGGTTGAGGTTTATTCCGATATGCTGTACCAGTATAATATTCTAAGTAAAAAATTTGAAGAAGAAGGGTTTGAGGCAACTATCGATACAGAAAAAAGTGGTGGAAAAAAATCGCCAATTTTGGCAAGCCTAGAGAACCTGCGAAAGGATATTGGAACCTATTCGGACCGTCTGATGTTAAATGCTAAAACATACAATGCGGAGATAGAACTGCCGAAAAAAGAGAAGTCAGTATTTGCGAGGCTCTTAGAAGGGCAAACATAATACATGGATTTAACTAATATTTCTTCACCGCATTTTCAGACGGCTGTGAAATACGCAAAGAACATTGTATCGAAGAAGATTCTGGCAAATAAGGACCGGATTCTTGCATGTAATAGATTTCTAAAAGATTTGGAAAGATCGGATTTGGATTTCAGGCAGGAGCAATTTGATTTTGTGATTGCTATGATTGAGGGGACGATACATCATGTTCAAGGAGAAGATAAGGAAGGCAACAGCTACAAAGGGAAACTGATGAAATTAACAGATTGGCAGAAATTTGTAATTGTTAATCTGTTTGGTTTCTTCCGTAAAGGGACAGAGATCCGGCGCTTTAATGAAGCGCTTATTTTTTTACCCAGAAAACAAGGAAAAACCTCATTTAGTGCAGCTTTGGCAGAAGCGAAGAGCATCCTCGACAGGCGATCTGGGGCAAAAACATATATTGTGGCGAATTCCGTAAAGCAAACATTAGAGAGTTTCAATTTCCTGGTTGATAATGTGTTGGGTTTGAAACCGGATGTAAGGAAACTGAGAATCCGGGATAATAATCAGGAACATTCCATCGCGGTCGATTTTGGAGACGGTACAGCGGATATTTTCGCTATTGCAAATCAGGAAGATAAGTTGGATTCATTGAACTGTAATTGTTTGATCCTGGATGAGCTTCATTCTTGGAAACGCGCCGGAGCAAAGAAATACACATTGATGAAAAACGCGATGAAAGCATATCGGAATAAATTGTTGATTGGAATATCGACCGCGGGAGATATTCCAGACGGATTTCTTGCGAATAGACTGGAAACATTACAAAAGGTGTTAAATGGAAGTATAACAGACAAGACATACGATTCCTATTTCATATTTATTTGTAAGGCGGATCAAGATGAGGAAGGCAATATATTAAATAGCAAAGGTAAGATCACAAGGATGGATGATCCGGAAGTTTTGCGGATGTGCACGCCATCAATCGGTGTAACGGTTACTCTGGAAGATTTGATTTCCGATGCGGAGCAGGCAATGAATGAACCACAGTTAAGAAACGAATATCTAAATAAAACGCTGAATATCTTCACGAACGCATTGAACGCCTATTTTGATATCAATGAATTTCGGGCTTCGGATAACCAGTATGAATGGACATTAGAAGAACTTGCCAAGCTTCCGATTAATTGGTATGGAGGAGCGGATCTGTCGAAATTGCATGATCTGACATCTGGTGCCCTGTATGGTTCTTATAAAGGTGTGGATATCTGTATTACACATGCGTTCTTTCCAAGAGCTGCGGCTGTGAGAAAAGCGGATGAAGATGGGATCCCACTTTTTGGATGGGAAGAAGATGAGTGGCTTACAATGAGCAATACAGCGACAGTACTTCCGGACGATATTGTAAATTGGTTTCTAACTATGAAGAAAAAAGGATTTCGCATCAAAAAAGTGGGATTTGATAAAAAATTCGGACGAGAATTTTTTCTGAAGATGAAGAAAGCAGGATTCAGAATTCAAGACCAGCCTCAATATTTTTATGTGAAATCCGAAGGATTTCGACACATAGAGGTGGCAGTTAAAAATAAGAAATTTTACTATGTACATTCCGAAGCATTTGAGTATTGTGTGCAGAATGTGCGAGCAATCGAAAAGACAGATGACATGATACAGTACGAAAAAGTGGATGGAGATGGCGGTGTTCGAAGAATAGATCTATTTGATGCCGGAGTTTTTTCATGTTGCCAATATCTTGAAGATCTGGCGCTTGGAAATGCGGCAAGCAAATGGCTGAATAGATAGCGGTAAAAAGAGGTGAGGGTATGTCAAAAAAAAAGAAGAAAAACAAGATTCGTTCTGATCCACAAAATGAGAGTAAAGTATTCGTTTATAAGGGCGCAACATTTTCAGATTTTATCTTGCCATCAGGATACGTCCGGCTGTCAGAGAATCCAGAAATCCGCGCGGCTTGCCAAAAAATAGCAGATTTAGTATCTGGGATGACTATTCACCTGATGGAGAATAAGGAGAGTGGAGACGTCAGAATCAAAAATGAGTTGTCAAGGAAAATAGATATCGAACCCTATTCTTTAATGACAAGAAAAGCATGGGTGTTTAATATTGTCTATTCTATGCTTCTCCCAGGTGATGGAAATGCGGTAGTGCTTCCGATTATGGAAAATGGACTGATTCGGGAATTAAAATCCCTTAGGCCGAATGGAGTTAGCTTTATGGAAGAAAACGGTGGTGATTCATATAAGATTCTATATGAAAACAGAGAATATGAGGCTGATGAAGTATTGCATTTTACGATCAATCCAGATCCAGAACGGCCGTGGAAGGGGACAGGATATCGTATACCGTTAAAAGACGTGGCGAATAACTTGAAACAGGCAAATGCGACAAAAAAGACATTTATGAGTGGGCAGTATATGCCAAGCGTTATTATAAAGGTGGATGCAAATACAGAGGAACTTGCGACCGAAGCAGGCAGGGCACAGGTAAAAAAGAAATATCTTGGAGAAGCCAAACCAGGTGAACCATGGGTGATTCCGGCTGAATTAATGGAAGTATCAGAAATAAAACCACTGTCCTTAAAGGATATCGCAATCAACGAATCGGTGGAGATAGACAAACGTACAGTAGCAGCATTGCTGGATGTACCAGCTTTTATTTTAGGAGTAGGGACATTCAATAAAGATGAGTACAACAACTTCATCAGGACCAGAATTAAAGCGATTGCGGATACTCTGCAGCAGACTTTGACGAAAGGACTGATATTAAATCCAAACTGGTATTTCAAGTGTAATTCAAAGAGCCTTTTAGCTTATGATACAAGAGAACTTGCTGAGATTGGTATGAATCTTTATATCCGTGGGATTTATACAGGAAATGATGTATTGAACTTGATTGGGGATTCGCCAAAGGAGGGGCTGGATGAACTGGTTATTCTGGAGAACTTTATTCCACAGGGAATGATAGGAGAGCAAAGTAAGTTGAAAGGTGGTGATGGAAAAAATGGAGGAACGTAATAAAAAAAGTCTGACAAGGACGGCGAAAACGGATTTCCAGACCAGGGATGAGAAAGAAGCCGGCAAGGTGATAGAAGGATATTTTGCTGTTTTTAATTCAGAAACAGAATTGTGGCCGGGAGCATATGAGGAGATTGCCCCAGACGCGTTTAATAATACACTTGGAAATGATATCCGGGCATTAGCTAATCATGATACTACATTGGTGTTAGGACGAAATAAATCTGGAACACTGAGGCTCGCAGTGGATTCACACGGCTTGTGGGGAGAAATCCATGTCAATGAAAAGGATTCTGACGCAATGAACCTTTACGAAAGGGTAAAACGTGGAGATGTGGATCAATGTTCGTTTGGATTTAACATCCTGAAAGAAGAAACCGACTGGCGTGAAGATGGGACAGTGAAGTGGAAAATTGAGGAAATCGATCTGCATGAAGTTTCCGTATGCACGTTCCCGGCCTATGAAGACACAGGAATACAGGCAAGGCATAAAGAGTTAGAACAACATAGAGAAAAACGTATGCAGCAGTGGAAACATGAACAGTTGAAGAAAATAGGGAGGTAAACAGATATGGCATTAAAACAGATTATGCTGGCGAAGAAAATCGAAGGAAAGGAAAGAGAGCTTGAGAACCTCCGGAATCTGACAAAACAGTTTGAAAAAAGAGAAAAGGAACTGGAGACCGCGATCAGCGAAGCAAAGACAGAAGAGGAGCAGAGAACAATCGAGGAAGAGATTGACAAATATACCAAGGAAAGAGAAGCTCATGACAATAAGGTAACTGAGGCGGAAAAAGAATTAGAAGGGTTGCGGGAGGAGGAAAACGAGTTGAATAGAGGAAAGCCGGGAAAGGGAGAAGGTCATAGAAATCTCGGGAGGGGAAGTGAAGAAGCGAAACTTGAGGAAGCGAGAGCGGGAATTAATGCTTATGTAAGATCCAGAGGACAGATGAGGGATGGATTTACGTCCGTAGATGGTGGAGCGTTGATTCCAGAAGAACTGCTGACTCCGCAGATGAAGCCGGAAGATGTGGTTGATCTCAGAAATTATGTAAAGATTGTGTCTGTAAATAGCGCGTCAGGAAAATATCCGGTGATTGCGAAGTCTGGAAGCACAATGAATACAGTAGCGGAACTGGCGGAAAATCCAGAACTCGCAAATCCGGAAATTGAAGAAATTGAGTATTCCGTACAGACAAGAAGAGGATATATTCCGATTTCTCAGGAAGTAATTGACGATGCAGATTATGATGTAACAGGTCTGATTAGGGAGGAGATCTCCTCACAAGCACGCAATACAACGAATAAGGATATTGCGGCTGTGTTAAAAAAGGCAACTGCGAAAGAGGTAATAGGGGTAGACGGGCTGAAGGATCTTGTCAATAAAGACATTAAAAAGGTATATGCAGTAGGGTTTTACATTTCCGCCTCTTTGTATGCGGAACTGGACAAGCTGAAAGATAAGAATGGAAGATACCTTCTTCAGGATTCGATCACGGCGGCAAGCGGAAAGCAGTTGCTTGGGCGACCGGTAATCGTTTTGGATGATGATATGATTGGAACAGAAGCGGGAAATCTAGTTGGATTTGTTGGAGATGCAAAAGCATTTTGTGCCTTTTTTGACCGGAAACGCACTAGTGTGGAGTGGATCGATAACCAGATTTATGGAAAGCTTTTAGCAGGGATTATTCGCTACGATGTAGAAAAAACAGATGAAGATGCGGGATTTTATATTACATATAAAAATAGTACGGAGGGAAACTGATAGACCCGTCAGTAGTTAGCGTTCCACCAGAGACAGATCAAATATATGGGAAACTGGTATCTGAGATGATTAGTAACACTGCCGTTCTGGTTGATGGCAGCGTTACAGGAACGTTGAAATACGTGACGGGCTATACTGGGTTTAACCAAGAAAAGGAGGAAGAACAGGAAGGGTATTTCTTCCCGTTTATGCTTGGAGGAAGCGGTACATCTATGACATTCAAAAAGAATGGAATGGTATCAAAGGAAGCAATTCCGTGGGAGAAAACGAACGTATTCAGAGTGACGCAAGAAGACACATTTACTGTATTGGTAGATGATAATGAAATCGTTACGTTTAACTTTAAAAAAGCCAAATTTGAGGAAGTGGAGGGAGCATAATGAAATATATCGTAATCAAAAAATTTCGTGATTTGAAGGACGAAGGACGCATTTATAATGTTGGTGATGAGTATAAAGGAAAAAAGACAAAAGCACGGATTGACGAATTGGCAACGGATAAGAACAGGATTGGAACCCCACTGATTAAAAAAGAAGAGTAATTTATGTGGTGGAGGAAAGAATGTTGAATGAAGAAATCATGCCATTATTAAAAGCGAGACTGGGAATTTCGACAGACGTAAGGGATAAGCTTCTGAAAGCATTGATTGATGGAATCATATCGGAATGTAAAAATACGTATGGGATTGAACTGGATGAGTGGCCGGAGCATATTATGTTTGTTTTGGATTGGGCTACATGGAAATACCAGCATCCGGAGGATGGAACGACACCAAGGAGTATCCAGTACCGACTCAAAAATATGATCATACAAAAGGAGTGCAGGAACGATGAATCTGACTTGGGATGAGGAAGTAATTCTGGTTGGAAATTCAGGCTTCATTGAGGATGAACTAGGGCAGCAGATACCACAAATAAGCGAAAGAACGGTGTCGTGTTGCAGACTTCCGGTATCAGGCGTCGAATTTTATAAGGCAGGTCAAAATGGAATTGAGATTTCAGAGATGCTTACGGTACACCCATATGAATATGGCGGAGAAAACATCGTTATTTTTCAAGGAAGAAAACTTCGGGTGCTTCGGGTATATCGGAAAAATCTGGAAGAATGTGAGCTTTCTTGTACGGAGAAAGTAGGTGATCGAGATGCCGAGAGAGGGGATTCGGCCAGAAAAACTTGCGTTTGAGATCGAAAAGCAGCTAAAAGAATACACCGATGAGATAAAAGAAACAGTCTGGGATATCGCGATGGATGTGTCAGAAGATGCGGTAAAGAGACTGAAAGAAGAAAGCCCTAAGGGAAGGCGGAGTGGGAAATATGCCAAAAGCTGGACCCGTACTACAGACCGAAATGGGATCATTATTCATGCTGGGAGAGGAGAGTATCGGCTGACCCATCTTCTAGAAAAGGGGCATGCATTGAAAAGAGGGGGAAGAAAAGTTGGGAAAAGTCCAGCATATCCACATATTGAAAAGGTGGAGAAAGAGTGTGTGGAACAGTATGTGGAGGAAATAGAAAGGAGATTAGGACAATGACATTGCCAGAGCTGAAAAAAGTGTTGAATACGCTGGGATTGCCGCTGGCATATCTGAAATGGGCTCCGGGCCAGGTACCGGAACTTCCCTACATACTGTATTATGCGGATGAGGATATCGGCTTCTATGCAGACGATGAAGTTTATAATGAGGGGTATGCGGTTACGATCGAAGTATACACAGAAGAGAAAAAGCTGGATTTGGAAGAACAGGTAAAGAAACTATTAAATGAAAACCATCTTGTTTATGAATCTTATGAGGATTATTTGGATTCAGAAGAGATGTTTTTAAAAGCTTATGAAATTAGAATTTAGGAGGAAATTATGCCAGGAGAAGCAAAGAATAAAGTTGAGTTTGGATTAAGAAATGTACATTATGCGGTAATTACAGAAGGGGACGACGGAGCCATTACTTACGGAACACCAACGAAAATTCCAGGTGCGGTGTCCATTACGATGGATAAAAGTGGAGATATGGTTCGATTTAAGGCAGATGATATTGACTATTATACGGCCCCGAATAATCAGGGATACGAAGGTACTTTGACAATCGCCAGGACGCCGGATGAATTTAGAAGCGATGTGCTTGGTGAGGAAAAGACAGATGGAGGTGTGATGATTGAGAGTGCCGATGCAAAAACAAAAAGAATCGCACTGCTCTTTGAGTTCCAAGGGGATGTAAAAGCCACAAGACATCTGTTGTATTATTGTTCTGTTGACAGACCCTCTATTTCAAGTACAACAAAAGACAGTGGGGATCCAAATACGACAGAACTTGCCATTGTAGCTAGTCCGCGGCCGGATAATAATCTTGTCAAAACGAAAACGACAGAGACTACCACAACACAAATTTATGATAACTGGTATAAAAAGGTATATGAGGAAGAGAGTGAAATAGAATCGGCGTAAAGAGGGAATGGGAGATGTTATTTTTGAAAGGAGTACGGAATGGAGAAAACGGTATATATTGATGAAAAACCAGTACGTCTTAAATCAACTGCGGCATTACCAAAAAGGTATAAGGCACAATTTAGAAGAGATTACTTTGCGGATTTGCTTAAAATTGCGAAAGTATTTGGTTCAGGGGCAAAAAAGAGAGCAGATTTACGCACAATCAGTTTTGACGATTTAAACCATTTTGATATGGATGTATTGTATGATATTGTTTGGACGATGGCGAAATCGGCAGATCGCACAATTCCAGATCCGATGGAATGGTTAGATGGATTTGAAACGTTTCCATTAAAGGAATTGCTCCCTGAAATCAAAGATCTGTTGGAAAATTCCATGCCACAAAGTAAAAAAAAATAAATGATCAGGACTCTTCTGGTGATGAAATGTTCACGGTAGAGTCCTTTTCTTATGTTTGTAAGCAGTGTGGTCTTACTACAGAAGAAATGGAGGAAATGACGATCGGCGATTGTTTGGATTTCATTCAGGAATTTGTGGATAATCAAAAGAAAACAGGGGAGACAAAAGAAAAAGTACGGAAAGCGACACAAAAAGATTTTGATAGCTTCTAAAGGGGTGAACTATGGCAACTAAAAAAATAAAGGGGATTACAATAAAGCTTGGAGCAGATACCAGTGCCATCGATAAAGCGCTTAAAGATATCAATCACACATCCGCTGGGTTAAATACAGAGTTGAAAGAAGTAAATAAACTGCTGAAATTCGACCCAAAGAATACAACACTGATCGCACAGAAACAAGAAATTCTTGCGGATGCGGTCGAAAACACGAAGAAGAAATTAGATGCGCTGAAGCAGGCTCAATCAGAAGTTGAAAAGCTTTTCAAATCCGGAGAAATTGGGATAAATGAATATCGGCAATTTCAAAGAACGTTGGAGGAAACAGAACAATCACTGAAATCTTATAAGCAGCAGCAGGGGAGATTAGAGCAAGAACAGAAAAAATTGGGGGAGAGTACAAAGCAACTCCATACTTTATTGGAAGCAACAGGAAAAAGCCTGGACGAGTTCCAAGATATTTTAGGATCCAAACTAACAAATGCATTGAAAAACGGCACAGCCAACAGTGATGAATTAACGGTAGCAATCAATAAAATCGGGAAAGCAGCCCTGGGATCGGATACAGATCTTGGGAAAATGCGTGACGCACTGAATCAGATTGATGAAGGATCGATCGGCGATGTGCGTAGAGCCTTGGAGGAGCTGTCCAGTCAATCAGAGAAAACGGAAGAAGATCTGAGCAAGATTGGAGAAGGTGTCGCAACTGGAAATCTCTTGGATGCGGCAGATCAGTTTTCCGAAGTTGGGGATAAGGTTCTTGATATAGGAAGCAAGGCTTTGGAAACGTCGCAGGATTTAGAAAATGCTTCAAAAAAAGTAAACGCATATTTCGGAGAAACAGGGGCGGCAGCGCAGGAAAATGCAGATATTATCAAAAGAGTGTATGAAAGTGGTGTAGGAGGCTCTCTCGAAACCGTGGCAGATGCGGTAATAGCTGTAAAGGAGAACCTGGAGGGCTTGGACAACGTAAGTCTTGAAAAAATTGTATCGCAGGCGGTCACACTGGAAGAAATCTATGGAATAGATATGAATGAATCTCTCCGTGGTATTAACGCTCTAATGGAGTATTTTGGACTGGACGCCCAAAAAGCAATGGATCTTCTTGTATCGGGGACACAGAATGGACTTGATAAGACAAACGAGCTGGGAGATAATCTGTCAGAATATTCCGGGAAATTTGCGGAAGCAGGATATTCGGCAGAGGAATACTTTCAGTTATTGGAGAATGGACTGGATGCGGGTGCTTACAATCTGGACAAGGTCAATGACGCAATCAACGAAGTGACGACAAGGATTGCGGATGGGACGATCGAAGACTCCATGTCTAAAATTGATGAAAAAACAGGGGAATTGGTAGAAGGAACGGGAGGATGGAGTAAGTCCGTCGAAGACGTGTTTAAAAAATGGCAGAATGGTGAAGCCACACAAAAACAAGTAATAGATGCAATTGTTCAAGATATTCAGAACACAGAAAATCAACAGGAGAAATTAAATAAATCGGCTCTTGCTTTTGGAACAATGGCGGAAGATGGAAGTACCAAATTTGTATCTGCCCTTACCACTGTAGGGGACAGCTATACAGATATAAGCGGGAAAGCTGCCCAGATGCAGAAAGAAACAACCACCTCCGCACAGGAGATGGAAAGTGCGGCCAGAAGAATCCAAGACGCTTTCGCTCCAATTGGTGGGGATCTGGTGGATATGCTAACACCGGCGCTGGAAGTCCTGGCAGAGTTAGCGGAGATGTTTTCCAGTCTGCCAGAACCAGTGCGAAATTTTGTCGAAATTTTTGGTGGGATTGCGGCGGTAGTCGCTGTGATTACACCGATTATAGGGGCAATTACTATATTGAATGGTGCGCTTGTAACTCTCGTGGGAATAGGATTGGCACCGGTATTGGGAATTGTCGCGGCGGTTTCAGCAGCGATTGTAGGAATTATAGCTGTCATAAAAAATTGGGGAGCTATTACAGATTGGTTGTCAGAAAAATGGGGATCGTTTAAAGAGTGGATTTCCGGACTTTGGGAAAGCATTGTAGAATCAGCATCTGAGACATGGGAAGGAATTAGGACATTTTTTTCCGACTTGTGGACAGGTATTTCAGATACCGCATCTGGAATTTGGACGGGAATGTCGAATACAGTAAGGAATATCTGGGAAGGGATTGTCACGTTTTTTCAAGAGGTATGGAATCGGATTTATAATGTAATTGCAGTACCATTAAACCTTATCAAGGGAATCATAGAAGGCGTTATGTATGCTATTTATGCGGTTATTTATACGGTTTGGGAAGTAGTTAGAATAACACTCCAAAATGTATGGAACGGAATCAGCAGTATGGCAGCAGCGATTTTTGTACCGATTGCACAGTTTTTCACAGGATTGTGGGAAGGAATATCTTCTACGGCCGCAAGTGTATGGGAAACAATCACGGGAACGTTGAGTGGCGTGTGGAATGGGATCAAAAGTACACTGGGAGGAATTTGGGACAGTATATATGGAAAAGCGAAGGACGCCTTTGGGAAGATATTTTCTTTTATCAAGGATGGTTTCCAGAATTTGAAAAATACGATTGGGGATATTGTGAAAGGAGTGGCAAATGCCATCATTTCACCAATTGGGAGCGCCGTGAATGGTGTGATTTCTGGAGTAAACTGGATCTTGGACAAGGTAGGATCAAAAAAACAGTTTGCCAAGTGGAAAGTGCCGAAGTTTGCAAGAGGGACAGGAGGACTGAAAGAAGATACGATTGGCGTTGTAAACGATCAAAAAGGAAGCATTTATAAAGAAATGATTGTACCTCCACATGAAGATCCGTTCATTCCGGAGGGCAGGGATGTTGTTTTGCCGATGGAAAAAGGAACGAAGATTCTTCCTGCGAAAGAGACCAAGTCATTTCTTGAAGAACTCCCGCACTTTGCGGATGGAATAGGAGAATGGTTTAATGGGGCCTGGTCAACAGTGAAAGATATCGCGGGAACTGTGTGGGATTATGTGACACATCCAGGGGATCTGGTAAAGACTGTAGTGAACAAATTTGTTAAATTTTCGGATGCTTTGGAGCCGGGATTATCTATCGCAAAAGGGGTTGTGAATACGGTTTTTGATTCTGTAACGGGGTTTGTAAAAAAATTATTTGAAACAGAAAGTCCGTCTGTAAAATATAATCCATCAGCGGGGGTGGAACAATGGAGAAGTTTGGCGGCAAAGGCTTTAAGGATGACAAATCAATACTCTGAGGCGAATCTAAATAGATTGTTGATGCAGATGCAAACAGAATCAGGTGGAAACCCGAACGCAATTAATAACTGGGATATCAACGCTAAAAGAGGGACACCCTCCAAAGGATTAATGCAGGTCATTGACCCTACATTTCGTGCAAATGCAATGCCGGGATATGATAAAAACATTTACGATCCACTTTCAAATATGTTGGCTGCTATCAGATACACTGTAAGAAGATACGGTAGTTTAGCGAGAGGATGGAAAGGACATGGGTATGAAAATGGAGTCGGGGAAATTAATCTCGAAAATCTGTTTTCTGTACCTGTACTTGATGTTTCCTGGTTCAAAGAGGGAGGAATTTTGACAAAACCGGCTGCTTTTCCGATGGGGAATGGAAGAATGGGCGTTGCCGGAGAGGGAAAGGAAGCAGAAGCGATTACGCCGATATCGAAGTTAAAAGATTATGTGAAAGATGCGGTTGGGGAAGTATTAAGTGATAAAGAATTTCATATTACGATACATCTGGAACAGAAGATTGATAAAAAAACCTTGGCGAGAGAGTTGATACCAATTTCAGTACCACTTACGAAGCAGTATCAGACGAGAAAAAATAGGTTAGGGGGTGTGAGAGAAAATGGGGCTTCTAAAAGCTATATTTAACGAAAAAGAATTACCGATTATGATCACCAAAGTCAATCGTAATATCACGCCATCCTTTACAAATGAAACGGTTTCCATTGGAAGTGCAAAAGGAGAAATTTTTCAATATAATGTGTACAAATCAAAACAGATTGAGATTTCATATCAAATCTATAATCGACGCGCGGAATATTTGGTGAATTTTAGAAGAGGTCTATCTGCTCTGATTTACACAGATGAGCCTAAAAAACTAATTTTCAGCGACGAACCTAATATTTACTACAATGCTATTTTGGATGGAGAGCAGACATTAGAGGAAGAAGAATATAAAAGCTCAGGGATTCTTCGATTTTTGATCCCGGACGGAGTAGCCCATTCAGTTGCTCAGAAAACCGCAGAGAATTATGGCAGTAATCAGATCACTCTGGAGAATAATGGGACAGAGTCGGTTCCTATCAACATCAAAGCCACCATGAAGTCAGATAACGGCTACATCGCGTTTACCCTGGGAGACCGGTTCTACCAGATCGGGA
>OGRS01001218.1_pt1 | contig 16987 bp, 28 predicted proteins | sample 1553561 | NCBI WGS metagenome assembly OGRS01 (sample SAMEA2580103, study PRJEB22360) | human gut metagenome | biome: human gut; feature: human-associated habitat; material: faeces | place: Denmark | collected 2008/2010
CATCCAGCACCATATCATAAGAACCGTAGCCCGATACAACGGGTTCACTGTCATAGCCTATGGTATTAACATTTCCCCCAACTGCACCGATTAACGCTCGCAAGTCATATTCTTTACTCCCTCCCGTTTTCTCAACAGTGTTAAAATCATTATCGCTTGAATTAATACCAATAGGTACTCTACCACTTCCCCACTGTGTCCATGTTCCACCAAATAGTGACGCTGGCGAAGTTGGGCTAACGCTCATATAGATAGCGCCAACAGGGTAAATATCATCTTTAAGTGCTAAATCTTTAAACACATAGTTCGAACCTTCTTTATATACCCATTGTGGCTTTTGATTCTTATCATAACCATACAAAGCTGCGGGCAATTCGTCAGACCCCAATGCCAATAAACCACCACGTATTGTCCCAAATGCCTGTTTATATCCACTGGCAGTATTAATTTTAAAGTAAAGAGCATCTATATTAAAGTCGCCCTCCATAGTACCGCCTGATTTATCTAGTTTCTTAGCTAAATCTGCTGCACTGGCAAAATTGGTTGAATCTTTACCATCTAATGTATTCGCATCTGTTGCTTTAGGTACAACTTTTGTACCTGCTAAAATCGCATTAACATTGTCTGTTGTTGTTTTTCCTTTATTACCTGGATATGCAGTGCTTGAAGTTTCACCTAATGCCAACGATGGACTAATTTCTACATAAGCGGTACCGCTCCATCTATATGTAATATTTGTTGCTTTATCAATATAGATTTTCCCGCTTTCCCCAGTTGTAGGGAAACCTGCTTTATTTGTATATTCAAGTACATCATCAACATAACTAGGCAATTGGGAACTAGGTACTTTACCAGTTGTATCAAGTGTTGCTACACCGCTAGACACACCCATTTCACTTCTTTTAACTTGGGCATCATTAGTAACATTTCCTAATCCAACTTGTGCCTTTGTAACCGCATGAGGATTTGACTTATTCCCAATATGAGAAATCAAATCAGCAATTGCTTTCATAATTTTACCAAATGAAACACTTAATTTTTCACCAGTTGTTAAATTTGCAAGTGTACTGGCTTGTGTAAAAGTATTAGTCACATTGCTTGCATTACCAGTTGTATCAAGCTTTGCGGTTAGCTCGGTATTCATTTCGGCTTCTGTGTAATAACGATCATCGTGATTATGGTTTGAAGGTGGAAAATTTGCAGGCTTATCTGTAACCATATCATAAGATGTTTGAAAGTATAATAAATCTCCCGTTTCATTATCGGTCATTTGACCCTTTTTAATTGCCATTCTTTTTTCTCCTTTTAATTAATTAATTTAAAAAACAGTTTTGCTTGAGTTGCTGTTGAATAATCTGTACCAACTCTTACCGTTTCTCCTGTATCTCCTTTATCTCCCTTTGGACCCTGAGATCCTTGTGGACCTGTTGCTCCAGTGTCTCCTTTAAGACCTTGCGGTCCTTGTGGACCTGTTGCCCCAGTATTACCTTTTTCTCCTTTGATACCTTGAGCCCCCGACAAATCGGTTAAGAATGTAAAATCAGTTGCACCTTTTACATATAGTTTAGCATTGTCAACATCTTCTGTATTTGAAGCGATTAATACAAATTTCCCTTGTTGCACATTTGCTTTATCAGCATTCATTGCAGCAACAGAAGCATATGTTTTGAAGATACTAAATCCTTCACCCGTATCTCCTTTTTCTCCTTTAGGTCCAACATCGCCTGTCGCACCTTTAGGTCCTGTTTCTCCTTGAGGTCCAGTATCACCTTTAGGTCCTATCGCACCCGTATCGCCCTTTTGGCCTTTTAATAAACCAGCATCTAGTTTTTGCTGAAATGTTTGACCGTCAGCAAAACTCACTGCATCAGCACTTGTCATAACATCTACTTCTTCTAATACTGAGCCTGTTTCCTCATCTAACAGTTGTACTCTTACTTTATTTAATTTAGACATTCTTCTATTTCCTCCTAGTCTTCTAATTTAATACCCATATTCGGGCTTACTTTTATTTCATTAGATGCAGGTACTTTTATTTCATCAGTAACAATAAATTTAAATGCTGCTGATTTGGTACTTCCATCTTTCTCTTGGATTATTACTTTTTCATCCATTGCATCAAGTCGTTCACCTAATAAATCATATTTACCACGCGCCTGTGCTACTTCCATGCCAATCGCATCTACTGGTTCATATCCAATAAGTTTGTTTATGGCATCTTTCATTGTTTCTGCTCTATCAGCTTCACTCTTAGCTTTATCAGCGTTGGAAGAAGCCCTATTTGCTTCAGAAGTAGCATTTTTAGCCTGTTCTGTTGCAATACGAACTTGTTCTTTCGCTTTTGTTACTTCCTGTTCAGCTTTTTTCACTTCTTCAGCAGCAAGCTGGATTTGCCTTTTTGCTTCTTCGAGAACTTGATTATAATTAAAATCTGCATCATTCATTCTCTTTTCCCACTGCTGCAGGATAGATGGGTAGTTAGCTGCTATATATCCATCCGCATCAATTGAACTGTTAACAAAAACAATACCCTGATATGAAAACCACAAAACAGTTTGTTCTTCATCAAGGTTTTTAAATACAATTTGATAATTGATATGCCCATCCTGTTGTGTAGTATAGCCAGTAACTTTCCAAGTTATCTTTAGCTTACTTTCTACAACTTCTGTTTCAAGTTTAACTTCGTCAATTTCTCCACCCATATCACAAACTGCATAGCAGTACAGTTTTGATAAATCAGTTGTTTCATACATATAATCAGACATTTCAAATTTTAATATATCCGTACTATTTGAAAATTGCCTTAAATTAACAACTGCTGGATATAATTGTTTGCTTTCTAGTGTAAGTTTAATATCCACTTTTTCACCCCTTTCTAATTTTTTGGATAAAAAAAGCACTCACCATTTATTAGTGAATGCTTTATTACATATTTTCTAATTCTTCAAAGCGTTCTTGTGTTAATTTACCCTCTTTAACAAGTCGCTTTCTAAATTCAGTTGTTTGTTTACGTTCTTTTTCATTCATCATACTGCTGTCAATTATTTTTGAATATGATGGATAATCACGTAAACCAGGCAGAATATCCTTTTCTGCTTCTTCAATTAATTTCTTTTCTTCATCAGTCCAATAAATATATTTTTCAATATCAGGATGTTCCGTTGAAAATAAATTATCATCTTCATGTTTCATCATTCAATCACCTCTGCGTACATTACATACTTCCCATCTTTAATTTTAACATCAGTAATGATATACTTCAATCCACGTTTGAACAATACTTCATCTTGTTTTTTGTAAGTGTCATATGCAATGTCCCTTATATATAAAGCGCCTCTATATCCTTTAGGTACTTTAAGATGAATAACAAGATTTCTAAGCGGATAATTAAAATCTATAAAAGAGGTTGATGAATATATTGGATTTTCAATTATTCTACCTATTTGCGATTGAAGAAAAGCTAAATCTATTTTCTCTATGCCAGGAAACAAATATTCAGGAATTGTTTTTCTAATAAGATTAATTTCTTCAGGAACTACACCTTTATCAAGTGCCAAATCAATCAATGCAATCTGATCTGCAAACTTATCAAGCCTTCCACCATTTCCAATTCTATAATTGATATTGTTTGATAAGGCGCCTGTCATTTTAGTTAAAACAAGTCTTTCATTTTTTGTTAACTGATTTAACTGGGAAGACATTATTTTTTTTATCGTGCTTACTGTGGCTATATTTTTAGTAAGATTATATTTATCAAGAGTATTTTTATCCCCTTCAACAAACCCTCTATACCATTCATCATACTTCATGTTTGCTGGTACAGTGTAATAGTCACCATTTTCATCCCTTGCAGCACGTTTAACTTCATCTTCAAATTCATCATCAAAGAACGGAGCGGTTGCAGTTCTGCATCTCGGATGAAAAGGCGGAGCAGTTAAACCTATCTGATAGTCACTTAATTTAAAATGCCTACCATCCATTTCTCGACATATCTCTGATGTTTTAGTATCCAATGTAGCAACAATTTCATATTCTTCAATGCCTAAATTTTTGAACGAATCACGTTGTGCTATTGATTGAAAATAAGCCTTTTCAGTAAATACCAATGTGGCAGCACGTTTTCTATCAACTTCAAATGTATTTGCAATCTCCTTTATTAAGTTATCAGGCGGTTTCCCTTGTATAAGATTCAGTGTTAATCCCTCGTGCAGTTTGTTAACCAACTGCGCTCTATGACTTCCCCAAATACGTTCTGAGAAGTTTGAACCATCAGATGCCCATGGTTTAACAAGGATCTTATCAACAACTTTCTTATCCAACTTAGCAAAATTAGTAGCTACACCAAAGCCTTTTTGAATTTCAAAAGCTGTTTTATAAAAGGTAACGCTATATATATCGCTCATAAGATGAGTAATGCCCTTAGCTTTCTTTCCTGTCAATTCCTCAACCTGTTGCTGCATTTGCAGTTTCAAGGCTTCCAGCTTGCTAATATGGACCTTTGTAGATGCACGTTCTAATTCCTTAGACCATTGATCAGATATACCTAACGTTTTTCCTTTTTGTATATATTCTTTAACATCCATATGAAATTCTTTTAATTCATCACCAGTTAGCATTTCAACCGCTCTTTGATAGCTTATACCTTCGTTATCAGCAAAACGTGTATACCACCTCGAAATCTCTTTTTCAGTGTTACTTATGGCTTTACGATATATTGCCTCTGAATCCTTCATATATTGCGCACCCTTGTTATTCATGGCATCTTCAAGCAGTTCAAATCTCTTTTTCCAATAATCACTACCAGGCATTATTCATCACCTTCATTGTTGATTTGTGGATTATTCTGTGGATTATTTACAAAAGCATTCGCATACTCTTTTAATACTTCATGCCTTTGTTCTTCTTTTTGTTTCTTCATATTATCAATTAACTTTTGAGAATCACCAAAAGGAAGTTGCTTGATAATATCTTCATCACTAATAATACCTTTTAATTTAACCAAATTATCAATAATTGAAGTTTCATCTTGTGGCATATCACGATTGAATATGAAATCAACATCCACATCAAAGAAATCACCTTGACCGTTTTGATTGATGTCAAAGTCAATAAACCACTTCAATTGTTCCAATGAATCCTGAAACTCTGTTTCCGTGTCATTAGTATCTAGTTCAAGATCATAATAAGCACTTTGAATATTCATTTGATTGGGTGTTCCGCTGTTCAAGTTCTTGACATCAGCACCACCACCATTTTCAATGATTGCTCTTTTGAATATATCAAGTATTGCTTTATAATTTTCTGCATTGACTTCAATTTGAAGTGTATCAACACCACCTTTTTCTTCATTGGTGTTTCTAACCTTAATAGCTCCATAAGTGCTTAGGTTATGTCTGAAATCACCTAAATTTTCACCATCATAATTCATAATAATAAGAATGGTGTTACGACTATCTTCAAGCATATTGTTTGTGAATACAGTTGTAATTGTATTAATACCATCTTGAAGTGATTTGACACGCTTTAACAATGGATGCTCTATATCATTTAGTTTGAACGGAATAAGTGGTATTCTTTCAAACTGAAATGACTGTTCTTCAACAACTTCACCACCAACGCTTTTGACAAAAGTAAGATAATTATATATTCTTTCACCTTTTGCTTGATCATATAGCAATCTTCCACCTTTATAGATAAAGTATCTAACACCTTCTATTGTGTACACTTCAAGATGTTCTATATCTTCAACATGACCATTTGAGAATCTAACTGGCTTTTTATAATAGCGCCAAAAAAAATCTATTTCAGTATGTTCATCATCCCGCCAAAACACCTTTATTTCATATGACTTGAATTGTTTGAACTTGAAAACACCATTATCATCATAGTATGGGTATAGATAAGAGATACCACCATTGTTAGCATCTTTCGCAACACTCTTCAGCAATTTAAAAAAGCGCTTCTTAAAGTATTTGCTCAATACTTTAGAATACGCTTCTTCTGTGTCGATAGCAAAAGGTTTACCAACCAAATGATTAACCTTCTGATTGACAAGTCTTTTATACTGATTGTCTAGTGTCCTTTTGTTGGGCATGTTCTTGACTTCTTCAAGTTCGCCACCCTCACCAATTGCCATACGCTTGTATTTAGCTATATCTTGTATATCTCTATAATACATATCCGCTTTTATTTGATCCTCACGTTCTTTAGAATCAAGCCACGCTTCCAATTCTAATTCAAGCCACTTCAAGTTATTTGCTGTTTCTTCTAATGGATTATTCAACTTAGCATCCAACCAACTCACTCCTTTTCTTATTGCATTAAGCATTTAATCACCCCTTACAGTTTGCATCTTCAAAAATCTTTGCCAACTTTTCAAATTGTATTGCAAAGAAATCAACACATTCTTCATTGTGAAATAGCGTACCTGCATCAATTCCACTTTCAAATAAAAAGGCATGAATCAATTCATGTCTTAAAATGTTATCTTTTAATTTTTCTTTATCATCTGAATCATTGTCATAAGGGCATACAACAATGATTTTACTTGTATTATCACAATATCCTTGAAGCATATTATCTTTCATATATTCATCAGGTTCTTCCAATACATTAACATCATATTCAGTTCCAAGAACATTAACTTTCATATTGTTTTGTTTTCTATTTTGAAGAAGTTCAAATTGATAGTCAGCTTCTTTTTTGCTTACAACTGTTCTTGAACCATCTTCATATACCAAAAAGTAAGTATCAGGTTCATTAAATTCAATATTAAACTCATTTAAAAATCTTTCTATTCTTATAACCTTTTTCATTTTTTCACCTCTCTAATACCATGAATAGATTTCACCTTTACTATATCCTTCTAATGCATATCTCATAGCATCCATTAAGTGGTTAAAATCATCAATAGGCTTGTTCAATTTGTTGTTGAACTCGTCTTTATCCCACTGATAATTACTTATTTCAGTAATGAAATTAACACACCTAGGATGAATAATAATTTCATAGTCTTGTATAAAATCTATTCCGTTTTTTATACTGTCTTTGCCTTTTCTAGCACCTTTAACACCTCTTAGCCCTAATGTTCGTAATCTATCATTAGACTTAGGCTCTGCACTATCTGCTATAATCTTTTCTTTAGCATATCCCATTTTGCTTATTTCTTCATAAATACGCTCATTAGACATACCTTTTTTATACATTTCATCAAAAACATAAATCTTTTTATTTGTTTTATCAATTAACCCACAAAATAAAGCAGTTGGATCATTTGTATAACCATAGTCCAAACCAAAAGCACTTTTAACAGTAGATAATTGCCTTACTTTATCAATGTTAAATTCTTCTTCTTTCCAATTTTCATATACTAAGCCATCAACAATACCCCAATTACCTAAACCAGCAACCTTATAACGTTTTGGATTATCTCTTTTCATACGCTCAAACACTCTTAAATCAGCTTCATCAAGGAACTCATTGCACATATAGTTTGTTGTTATTGCTAGTATATCTTCATCAGGTTCGGTATCATAGAAACGCTTTTTAATCCATATCTTTTCATTCCACGGGTTGAATGTTAAAGTAATCTGTTTCCACAATCCTGGTGGAACAGATCCACGAATCGATTCATCAAGGATATTGAAATCATCTTCTTTTGTTATTTCATAGGCTTCTTCTATCCACATCCAACACAAAACACCCACATCAACAGCAATAGACGTTACTTTTAAAGGATCATCTAATCCCCTAAAGTATATCTTCTGTCCTGTGGGCAAATAAGTCATTTCTAAAGGTGATTCAGTAAACTTCCAAAATGCATCAACTTGGAACTTGTGAACTGCCCATTTCAATTGTGTATAAACACTATCTTTAAGTGTCCTACCTGTTTTACGAACAACAAGCAAATTAGCTTGTGGGTACTTCATCATGTTCTTGATGTAGTCTAATGACGTTGTAGCACTTTTTTTAGAAGCACGCGAACCCTTGCATATCCTGTAACGTCCTTTGAAACGCAAGTATTCATCATATCCACCACCAACCATTTCTCTAAATGATATTTTCTTTACGTTCTTATTCATCAATATCATCTACAATCACAATAGGAATAGCCCCTTCAACTTCTACTTTGTCAGTGAAAAGCCTATATCTTTTACCTAATAATTCGGCTGCCTTTGTTCTTTCTCTTTCATCAGGGGGCTTTTGTATGACCTTTTGCACACCATCACCAGCCATTGCTAAAACACTTGATTTAGATTCACCACGCATAACGCTTGTTAGATACTTCAATACTTCATCCTGTTTAGCAATTAATGAATCTTCTTTTTCTTGCATACGTTCTTCAATGTAATTTTTTATGTACGGTTTTGACATGTTCTCATTTCCTACTTGTCTTGCTGCTTTCTTTGAATATCCCGCCCTAATAGCTGCCTGTGTCGCATTCAAGTCAATAAGATATTCATCACAAAAACGCTTTTGTTTAGCTGTCATTCTAGTTGCCATCATGCAACACTTCCTTTCTTTTATTCTACTCACGTTTATTCACTCATTAGATATAACTATTAATATTAGATTTTATAAAAATTCAGGAGAATAATTTCAAAATGAAAAAACACTTCACACGGGAATCATTGTTTTATAGCTGGCATTATTATTTGTAATATTAATTAATAGTTGTATCAAATCAGCAAACAAAAAAGGCTACCAAAATATTTGATAACCCATTGTTCTTATATACTGTTTTATATGTGAAGAGTAACCCCTCACAACACATATACCTTAACTATATTTATTCACTATAATCATTATATCATCTAAATATAATAAGTAAATTACTAGAAAATAACCTAAAAATAACTTATGTCAAGAAAACGAATTACATCATTTTAAAACAAAACAAGATGCCCAATATGGACATCTTTTTTATGAATACAACTCTTTAATTACATCATCAGAGAACAGGTAGATTGATAACTTCTTTACTAACCTGTTTTTATTCTTACCAATTGCAACATCACTAATTGGAAATGCCCATTCATTAGCAACTGTTGAATACTTCTTGCCATTGAAATAGCAATCTTCAATCACTTTGTAATAAGGATCATCAGCTATTGTTTTAAGCGCATTGTCTATAATCCTAATATAGTTCTTGGTAACTGCAATAGATGCTTCGAGTACAGTTATTTCATTATCTTTTTTTTCTTCTTCACTTGGAATATATTTATAACCTGTATCTTGTGGCATAGGAATGAAAGAACAGCTTGTTTTAGATATTCCAACTTGTTTAATCTGTTCTATCATTTCCTGTTTATCCTTTACAACATTTTTAAAATTATTGTAGTTATAAAGGATCTGTTCTGTTTTTTGATACGTGTTCAAATCCTTCTTCTTGATTAACTTTTGTTTCATCAGTTCTTCGACCGTTTTTGAAACAGTATCATTGATAAGCTGTTCAGCTTCTTTTTTAGTAATCGTTTTTACCATTGTTAAGCAGTACCCCCAACTCAATTTCCAATTTTCTAATATATTCATCAATGATGATTTTTGAACATTTAGGTTTTACAAACTGCCTCTGCTCATAAAGATTAAATAATTCAATCATCAGTACTTTTTTGTGTTCCATCATCTTTCACTTCCATTCCAATTAGCACATTGCACTGGAAAGAAACGGTTTTCTTCGAATTTCATATTTAATTTTTTCATCGCTTCCAGACTATTATAAAGTCCTAAACAAGTAAAATATTTAACCCTAACACCTGTGGTTATGAAAGGTCTAACAACATATAAACATTCTTTTGCTACATTATCCCAAACCCACATATTAGGCTTTAACTCTTCAAATTTGTATGGTTTAGGATTAAAATGTTCATCAATTAATTTTTTTATAATAAATTTATCATTTGACATAGTGCATCTAATTTTAAAATTACATTTATCACATAATCTTCTTTGCTTGCACTCAATTAATTTATTTAACGCTCTATTGCAATCATCTTTACTCGGCATCTTCTTTCACTCCAATTAATTTATCTTGTATAATTTCTAGTTTTTTTATAGCAACATTTATATGCCCCATTGTCACAACTTTGCTATCCAATAAATCAATTACTGTTTGAATATTATCAACTTCTTCTTTTATTACATCTAAAAGTTCAAGATGTTCTTCGATTAACTCTTTAAACATGTTTAATGCTAAATCTAATTCACATCCATGTTGTTGTTTTAGCCTCTTATTATAGGCAATACAACAATTACAATCATCAACCTCATTGCAACCACAACTTGTAAATATATCGATTAAATCAAAAGCTTCTTCATACTCTCTTTTAGTTTTCATCGTTCCATCGTCTCAACTTTCTCAACTATATCTACAATCGCTTCATTATAACCCTTATTCATTGAAAAATCTAAAACATAATTGAATAATTGTGGTAATTCTTCTTCGGCAAATTCTTTATAATCATAAATTTCATATGCAAGAGTTTTATGATATCCACAATAATTACTTTTGGGGCTTGGAGAACTAATAGCAATATAATTTTCTTTAAATACCATATCATGAGAGTTATATCCTCCCGTCATACTTTCAACATATGCTTGTGCTAATTGTTCCAAGTTAACAAACTCTACCCCATCAGTTTCTTCTAATAATTTTATATCCTTATCTTTCATCATTTTTAAACGCCCACTCCTTCCAACTATCATCCCACGCATCGGTTTCGCATTTGTTCACCCCAAATGGATAGGCGTGCGTTAATTGCTCACACGCTTTATCTAATGCTTTTTCTAAATCCATACAATATGTAATAACTCTAACTAATTCTGCCACATTTTCATCCCTAAAAGGATTGACATGACGAGACAGTTCTTGCAACGCTGTACTAGCTTTCTTTTTATCGAACTTCCAATCTTGTTCTTGTTTAGCACTCATCCTTATCACTCCAATCTATCCTTTGCCCGCAATGAGAACAACACTTAAATCTTTTATTATATTCAAAATCGTATATAGCACTTTCACCACAATTAGGACATACGCACAGCAGTTCATTTATACGACCATATTCATCATAAATGGTTTTTGTATCTTCATCTTCCCATGTTTTATTTAAACTTGGAATTCTAGGCGTTGCTTTATCAACTAATTCTTGTATTGAACATAAATGTTTATCATATTGTTCGCAAAATTCACTATTTGCAAACTTTAGAGGAATGCGATATGGCAATTTTCTAAAAAAATGAAATGCTTCTTGATATTTTGAACTAATCATACTGCTGCCTCATCGTCGTCGATTATTTTTGTTAAAATATCTAAAACTTTTATGTTTTCAATACCTTGTTTTGGCATTGGTAAACACCGACCATTTTTATCATTTAAAACAATCCATTCTTCCTTATCTTCAATTCTTACAATATCTCTAAAAACTATTTCTTCTGCTAAAGAAGTTGTTTCAACTATTACTGTCATTGTTTTCTCTCCTTTCATGCGTACCCGCACGTTTTCCCAATCAAATACACTTCTTGTCCACCATAATTGTTATATCGATAAATTTCACCATGTAACGGACCCTCGACAATAATTAAATAATGTCCGTCTTTATTTAAACCCTCTAACACCTCTTCTAAAGAAAAATACGGTTTATCCAAAAGTAGTTCATTATTTTTAATTACCTCATCATTAGCCTGATCAATAACTAATAAATTTTCCATTCCAAGCGGACTAATTAATATGTCCGTTGGATTAACTTTTTTCATCTTGCATTACCTCGCAATTAGCTAGAATATTATCAATCGAGTACGGTTCTTCGTCTTGCCATCTTACAAAATTAAACATTTTTGTAAATATACGTATACTGCTATCTCTGTATTTCCAAGCAAATTCTCCTTTCCAAGGTTCAATACTGTATAAAAATAATCTTCCATCTTCATCCCTTGCAATAAAGTTATATTCTACTGCCTTAGCAAATTTTAAATATTCATACTCAAATTGAGTAAGTTTAATCGGTTCTTTATATTCTTCTAATAAGTCCAGCAACGACCGCCTTAAACATTCTGAACATACTAATCCACTGCAAATGTGTTTGTTAACAATGGGATTTGTCGTAATTCGATATAACCAGCAAGAGAAAATCTCATCAGCAGTAACATCTGTATCAAAATTTTTAATCTTTTCTTTAATCTTTTCTATCTTTAACATTCTTGTTTTCCTCTCTTTCCTTCTGTCCTAAATAATCAACGATTAAAATTGTTATTATTGCTTCTGCTACAATGGTTAGAATCACCCCTAACCAAAAATCACTTACTATCATCTTTATGCCCTTCTAGTCTATTTTGCTTGTTTAAACTTGATTCAAGTTTCATTTTTTCGGTTAAGGTTGTAATTCCCAGTGCTTCTTTTACTTCAAGAGGAATAGCCTGCATTTCCTTTTCGTGCTTTGCTCTAACCTTATATGATCTCTGAAAATTTGATGCTACAACAGTATCAATTTCGCTAGTATCCATCATGGACCATTCAAAAAGCTGTCTAGGCGAACCAACAAGGCTTTTAACTACAGGCGGCAGCTTTTCAAATTCTTCTGCTGCATGATAACCGCTATTCCTTAATGCAGCTTTAACCGTTCCCCATGCTTCTATTTCTGTTAACTCATCTTTAGCAGTTAGCTTATGCATTTTGTTTTTAACCTGTCCTATATTAGGCGCAAATTCTCTTGTATCACTGTAAATGATTGATTTAACAGCTCCTGCAACCAGTTGAACAGGGTCATCTTTAAAGGCTTCAGCCCAAAGTTTTAGGAACATTCTTGATTGTTCCCCATCCCATCCTTTGAAACTGGCAGGATAATTTATTTTTAAAATTGTTAGAATTTGTTTTGTTTCTTCTATTGTCACTTTTTCTTCCTCACTTTCTTAAAACGCAAAATCATCAGGATACATCTTATTCTCTTTCTTGCTGTTTTCATTTTTAAATACAACTGTATAATCATCTTCCCAGGATTTTTGATTAAACCAGGTTGATCCCATTTTCACGAAATTAATATCCAGTTCATTTTTACTGATATAAAAATTATAATTTTCAATACCTGATTTAACTTCTTCAAAAGTTACAGGATCATCTTTATCATTCCTGTATTTTATATACTTTTTAAAAGCATCCTGTTTACCCTGTTTTCTAGGATACAACGCCCATAAAGTTTCAAATTCTTCTTTAAGCTGCTTATTTGAAGTTTTTTTTGAAGTGTTTGAAACTTCATTTAAAGTGCTTGAAGTGTTCAAATCCAAAGTTTGAAGTTCAAAATCACTAGAATTTTGAACATCATTATTATCTATCTCTTTCTCTATCTCTATCTCTATCTCTATCTCTTTCTCTTGTCGGACATTGTCCTCTTTTTTAGGACATTGTCCTTTATTTGTCCTTACGTTTAGGACATTGTCCTCATATTGTCCACCTTTTAATGCCTTAATTGCATTATTTTCACTTTGCAATACATTTTGGGCATTCACTTTTTTTCTATATTCACGCTTTTTTATTGCCCATTCTGTTTCATATCCAACCATATTTTGTACTTCATGCATAAAGTACGTTCCATTATCTAATACTTCAATCATGTTTAACTCTTGAAATATCTTGATTGCATTTCTTACAACATCAACATTTGTGTTAGTAATAGTTGCAAGCATTTCTTCACTATATGGTATTGTTTCACTAAATCTTAGATTTCCACCATGATTTGCTGATTCACATATAACCTTCAAATAAAACAGTATATAATCCTTTCCATTTGGCATAGATTCAACAATCCTTATATCGTGCCTTTTGAAGAAGTCCTTTTGCAGTCTTAACCAGTAGTATTTTTTATCAGACTTTGCCACAATACTCACCTCTAAAACTGTATATCATCTTCTGATATATCAAAATTATTATTCGAACCATTAAAACTATTTTGTTGCTCAGGTGCTTTATTTTCTTTATTTCTACTATCTAAAAACTGAACGCTTTCACATACTGCTTCAAGAACAAATACTTTTTGTCCATGTGAATTATCATAACTTCTTGACTGCATCCTAGCTTCAATTGCAATCAACGATCCTTTGGAACAATATCTTTCAACATTTTCTGCCCCCTTATTCCAAATAACACAAGGTATAAAATCCGCTTCCTGTCCATCTGCACTTTTAAATGTTCGATTACAAGCTAAATTGAATGATGCTACTGCGGTGCCTTGTTGTGTTCTTCTCAATTCGGGGTCTTTTGTCAGCCTTCCAATACAACATAATTTATTTAACATTCTCATTTTCCTTTCCGAAGAATTTATCTTCATTATCTGCAATGTAAAGATACTTTGAAATGCTAAGACCTGAAGCCTTCCAGCGATAATAACCGTATTTTGTTTGTCTTAACCTTGCCTGCGTGATATTACACGTGGCTGTTTTAATTTCTTGTGCTTCTTTATACATTGCTAAATCTTTTTTAGTTATCTTCATACCACCATTTATTCATTATTTGCTGCTTTTCATAAGCAACCTGTTTCCAATAGTTCCTTTCACGAATTAATTTATCTACAGTTAACAGTAAAATAACAATGACAATTATTAATATAACGATCAAAACCATATAAACACCTCTATTTTTTCATTTATTTAATGCCTGTTAAGAGATTTTTAACTTTCCGATAATTTATACCTATTCAATTAAAAAACTCTTACAATCTAAAATTTAAATTTCTTTTTTTAATTCATGATATGTTACTCCAACCGCATATGCAGCCCAAACATCAGCTTTGAATCCATAAAACCAATCAGGATTTTTTTTATTTCCTTTTCCGTTCTTAAAATCATGATTTGCAAATCGATCTATTAGCGCTTGCCTAATATTAGAATCTTTCGCTTTCATATTTCCGCAAATACACATTTTTTCATCTTTACGATATATGAATGTAGGTTTTATATTTGATCGTTCACTAATAAGCTGATAAAACCTACCAATCCAAACACAAGTATCAAACACTGTTTTGCCTACTGCCATGCCATACGATGCAATCATTTCAATAGCAACATCTGTTATACACTCGATTAAAAATAATTCTTCCAAGATTATTAATAAATCATGGTTTAATACTTTTCCAAATTTAACAGGCTTTAAATTTTTATCTAGAAGGGAATAAGCTGAATACTCATTCCCTGGATCAATTGATAAAATCATAATTAATACCCATTTTTTAGCCTTTCTTCAAGACGTTTGATTTTATCCCATTTAACATCATTTAATTCCTTCGAACCTATTTGACACATGATTTTTAATTGTTCAATCATGATAAGAACATCTGCAACTTCTTCTACAATTGCAGCATGATTATCTTTTCCACGTTTTCTTTTACAAATTTCTTTTGTGAGTTCTGTCATTTCTTCAACAGCCATGTCCAATTGTGCATTTTCACCATAGGTTTCAATTGCTTTTTCATATATTTCCGTTGGATTCATTTGGTTACCTCTCTTACATATCCACACCGATATAAAACGGTTTTGGAGCTTCTTTAATTTCGCCATCAATATTCATTTGACCATCTGCATAATCAGGAATTTCTTGTAATTTATTAAGAATAACACCAGTTTCTTTATCTGCTTCCTGAATATTGAATAGTGTTGACCGAACTTTATTAAGCGGTCTTAATTTAGCAGTTGGTGTACATTCAATTACTAGTTGTTTTTTATTATTAATAGGGATAATTTTAAATTTTACATTTAATTCACGCGGTTTATCATCAGTGTTGATATCATTAATATTTTTTATGATTTTTTCCAACTCATAGTTGATATTTTTTATTGCTTGCCCGTTTTGAATTCCTAAAATACCAATTTCTTGAATTTTATCTGTTTTAACTAATTCATCCATTTTTCTTACCTCTAACCAACTACAACAACTTTATTTTCTTCAATCAAATCTTTTAAATATTCTTCTAAATAAGCAACGATTCTTTTTTGAACTTCATATTTCCATTGTCCGCCATCAGCTTCACGCAAGCATACAGTTCCATTTTTATTAACTCTAAATAAGAACTTAGATTCTACTTGTTCAATTTCTTCATAAGTTCTAATAGGTTTCAACTTAACGATAGGCTGCACCTGGAACTTCGCATTCACTGATGCACCTTTTTTAGCTGTAACTGTTTGACCAACACCATCATCATTAAATTCAACTTCTTCAACAACTCTTAGTGAAGATAATGAATTGATGAACTTTTCTGTATTTTCAGTCATGATGAATGAAGTTGATAACAAGATGATCATTTCTTCAACCGACATATCATAACCAATTCTTAATGATGGAATCATCGGGTTAGCTTCAAAAAGATAATTTCTACTTTTATCAGCATTTAACGCACTCATGACTTCAATACAATTAAAATCAACTCTTACAATCAAAGGTGGATGAATTCCAAACACATCAGATGCATCTTTATTATTGTTTTTGATTAATTTAATTAAGCCATCTAAGCTATTTGCTTCGATTTTGCGTGTTTTTGGTTTGTTTAATTGTTCATATCCATATGATGTTCTGATATAATCAACACCTTCATGTTCAACAATCTCAGGAGCAACCTTACCATTAACTAATTGTTCAATATATTCTGCTAAATCTCTTAACATTGTATTTTCCATTTCTCATTCCTCTTTCTTTCTATACCCTGTGGGGTATTATTTTTTATATGCTAATTCTTCGTTTCTATATAAATTTGTACGGTTCAAATCAACTTCTTCAAAATCATAACTATCTGTAAATGAAACAAAGTAATCTTTCTTTATTCTTTGATAGCCATTTAGTATGCGCCATGCATCATTATCTTTATCAAAGACAGGCTTTCCAATTAGATCATCTATTTCATTCCATTTGATCATATTTTCATTTGTAATCAATTCTTGTTTTTCTTCCATAAATTCTTCCTCTTTGTCTAAGTCGAACAATGTTGGCTGCTTTATGATTTCAGCACGTTCA
>OGRS01001228.1_pt1 | contig 16849 bp, 17 predicted proteins | sample 1553561 | NCBI WGS metagenome assembly OGRS01 (sample SAMEA2580103, study PRJEB22360) | human gut metagenome | biome: human gut; feature: human-associated habitat; material: faeces | place: Denmark | collected 2008/2010
AAATTTTTTAAAATAATAATTTTTTTAATTTTATCTATTTCCTCTTTTGCAGAATGGAAATTTGATAAAAACTATGATATGATTTTTACTAATTCAATAAAATCAGAGCCATCTCAAAAAGGGACTCTTTATATAGGAAAAGGTTCTTATGATGGTATTCTTAATTATCATTCTCTTTATATATTAACAGAGGAATATCCTACTTTTACTGAAGAAACTGCCGAGGATAAAACACTACAGAAAACAGAAGTAAAATTAGTAACAGAACACCCTATTGAATTTGAGCGAATTGGAGTAGTAAACATATATAAACCTAATGAGATATTTATACTTCTTATAGATAATGAAATGGAAATTTTTAAAAAGAGTAAAATTTTAAAAGTTATTTATAAGGATAAAAATTTATCTTCTTGCTATATAGAGTTTGATATAAAAGATTTAGAAAAAGCTATTAAAGAAATTAAAATAAAAAAATTATAATAGAAAACATAGATTATTTACAGAAGATAGTATGTTACAAAGATTTTTTAATATAACTGTATCTGTAAAAAATCATTCTTAAAATTGGGAGGTAAAAAATATGAAAAAATTAATTTTTGTTTTAGGATTATTAGTTGGAATGGTTTCATATTCAGAAGAAAATTCTAATGTGACTAAAGCTGTATCATCGGTAGTATCAGGGGTTGTATCCACTGGAAAAAATGTTTTGAAAGGGGTAAAAGAGGGAATTGATACGGGAAGAAAAGATGGTACAAGTATAGATAATGCTTTTATAATTTATGATAGAGAACAGTTTGAAAAAAATATAAAAGCTGAGGTTTTATCAGTTACAAAAAATCAAGAGGAATATAAAGTAACAGTTGCATTAAAAAATGAAACAGAACAAATGGTAAGACTTACAAATCTTAACGAACAAAAATCTTTACAACTTTTAGATACAGATGGATTTTCAGTTTTTTCTTTGTGTCCAGTTGGGGATATTAGCATTCCGAAAAAATCAGCAGTAAAAAGTAACTTTACATTTCCTGCTGATGGAACACCAAAAATACTAAAAATCTATGAAAGTGAAATAAAAATAAATGCTGGAATTATAAAATAAAAAATAAAGGGATTGTTACATAAATTTGCAACAGTCCCTTTTTATTATTCAAAGTATGTTTCTTTTATATTGTTTGTAGCTAGACTAAAAAGATGTCTTATTTGTTCTTCCAAAATTCTAGGGGTAGAAAGTGGTGGAAGATTATCAAGACTAAAATATTTTACATTTGTAATATCAAAAGTTGTTTTTAAAGCCCCCTCTAATTTTTTACAAAGGAAAACTATTTTGTAAGTATAAAATGGTTCTGCTGGGTGGTTATGAAATTTCTTATCATAGATAGCTAGAACTCTATCAACCTCTACATCAAGTCCTGTTTCCTCTTTCATCTCTTTTATAACAACCTCTTTTGGAGAAAAACCTATATCACACCAACCACCGGGAATTGACCATTTCTGAGGGTCTAGTTTTTCTTCAACCATAAGAATTTCATTATTTTCATTAAGAAGTAGACCTCTCACTTCAACTTTTGGTGTAGGATATTCTTTAATCGGAAGATAAAAATCCTTTAACTTTTCTAAAGATACACCCTCATTAGTTAGAATATCTAAAATTCTAAGATTTATCTCTTTTAACTCTCTGTATCTTTCATCATCATATCCATTGTGTGCATAAAGTATTCCTAAATCACTAAGATTAATATTTCTTTTTACTAAGTTAAGTAGTTCTGATAATTTTTTCTCTTCCATATTTTTCACCTATTTTATAAATTTATAATTTTCATTGAAATCTTTTATAAAAGAATCAACATTTTCATTTGTTGTAGCCCAAGAAGTAACAAATCTAATAACAGATCTATTTTCATCATGTTTTCCTATATAAGTTATTATATATTTTTTTTCTATCTCTTTTACCATATTATTAGGTAAGATTACAAAAAGTTGATTTGAATAAGAATCATTTAAAAATTCTATTCCATTTTCTGTAAAAAGATTTTTAAGTCTTAGAGCCATTTCGTTAGCGTGTTTTCCAATTTTTTCATAAAGATTATCTTTGAAAAGTTCATTGAATTGGATTCCTAAAAGTCTACCTTTTGCAAGTAAAGCTCCTCTTAATTTTATTGTATATTGAAAATCTCCAACTAAAGAAGTATTGAAGAAAACAACAGCCTCTCCAAATAAAGCTCCAGATTTTGTACCACCGATATATAATACGTCACATAGATTTTTATAATCAGATAATTTTATATCATTTTTTGTTGAGGCGATAGCTGAAGAAAGTCTAGCACCATCAATATAGAAATAAAGATTATTTTCTTTACAGAAAGAATAGATATCTTCTAACTCTTTTTTAGAATAGATAGCTCCAATCTCATTTGGGTTAGAAAGATAAACCATTTTTGGTTGTACCATATGAGCGTCAGTGTGGATATCTAAAACTTCTTTTATAAGTTCTGGAGTTAATTTTCCATCAACTCCTTTATTTGTTAAAACTTTGTGTCCTGTTCCTTCGATAGCTCCTGTTTCATGTACGTTTATATGTCCAAGGTCAGAAGATATTACAGCTTGATGTGGTCTTAAAAGATGAGAAATAACAACTAAGTTAGTTTGAGTTCCCCCAACTAAAAATCTTATATGGCAATTTTCACAATCTAAAGATTTTTTAATTCTATCATAAGCCTCTAAAGTATAAATATCTTCACCATAACCAACTGTTTGTTCTAAGTTTGTTTCTGTTAAAGCTTTTATAATATTAATGTGAGCTCCCTCACTGTAATCATTGCTAAAACTTATCATAATTTTAGTCCCCCTTTTCTAAGTTATAGAAAAATTATATCATTATTTAGTTGGATTTAAAAGAAAAAAATATAAAAATTAAATGAAATAGTATAAAAAATAAAATAAATTAAACTTGACAAAAGCAAAATAATTTGCTATCATTTGTTAAATCAAAAAATAAAAGTAGGAGATAAAATTATGGTATTTATATTCAGGCAAGAAAGGAATAGAAATTATTAAACGAATTTAATATCGTTTCTTTGAGCTTGTCCAAAAATATCTGTTTTTTCTTTGTAAAGATTAGGAAGATTTTTCCTATGAGCATAGATTTATGACATTTTTAATGTTTTAAGATGTTGAGGCTTAGTTTCAAGAGAAATTAAGCTTTTTTTATTGCCTAAGTTTATTAAAAAATTGATTTATAGAAGTTTTTAGGAGGGATTATATTGGAATATTTAAACACACTACAAGAAATATTTATAGGAGGGGAGAGATATAGATATATTTTACAAGGTCTTTCTTTCTCAGTTGGGGTAACACTGTTTTCAGCAGTACTTGGAATAATTTTGGGAGTTTTAGTTGCTATTATGAGAATTTGTAACTTCCGTCCATTTAAACACAGTAAAAATAAAAAATGGAGAGATTATAATCCTCTAGCAAGTTTAGCAATTCTTTATACTGATTTAATCAGAGGAACACCAGCAGTTGTGCAACTTATGATTTTATCAAATATAATTTTTGCAGGATTTAGAGATATGCCAGTATTTTTAACAGCTGGAATAGCTTTCGGAATTAACTCAGGAGCTTATGTTTGTGAAATAATAAGAGCAGGTATTGAGGGACTTGACAAAGGACAAATGGAGGCAGCAAGAGCTTTAGGAATGCCTTATTCATTAGCAATGAAAGAAGTTATAATTCCTCAAGCTGTAAGAAAAATTTTACCAGCTCTTGTAAGTGAGTTTATAACACTTTTAAAAGAAACTTCAATTGTTGGATTTATCGGTGGAGTTGACCTTCTTCGTTCAGCTAACATCATTACAAGCCAAACTTACAGAGGAGTAGAACCATTACTAGCAGTTGGATTTATCTATTTAATAATGACAGGAATATTTACTAAAGTAATGAGAAATGTTGAAAAGGGGTTGAAAACAAATGATTAAGGTAGAACATCTATATAAAAGTTTTGGAAAATTAGAAGTATTAAAAGATATATCAGTAGATATACAAGACGGGGAGGTTATTGCAATAATCGGTCCTTCAGGAAGTGGAAAATCAACATTCTTAAGATGTCTAAATAAACTTGAAGAACCAACAGCAGGAGCTATCTATATAAATGATGAAAATCTTATGGACGACGAAACAAATATAAATAAAATAAGAGAAAAAGTGGGAATGGTGTTCCAACATTTTAATCTTTTCCCACATAAAACAGTTTTAGAAAATCTTACTTTATCTCCTTTAAAAATAAAAAATGCTAAATTAGATGAGATAAACGAAAAAGCTATGGGACTTTTAAAAAAAGTAGGATTAGCAGATAAAGCTAATTCTTACCCAGATCAACTTTCTGGAGGACAAAAACAAAGAATAGCTATTGCTAGAACTCTTGCAATGGATCCAGAAATAATTCTATTTGACGAGCCAACTTCAGCTCTTGACCCAGAGATGATAAAAGAAGTTCTTGATGTTATGAGAGAGCTAGCTGATGAGGGAATGACAATGATAATCGTTACTCATGAAATGGGATTTGCTAAAAATGTTGCAGACAGAGTGTTCTTTATGGATAGAGGAACAATTTTAGAAGATGATTCTCCAGAAGTAATATTTGGAAATCCTAAACACGAAAGAACAAAAGAGTTCTTAAATAAAGTTTTAAACCGTTAATTAATAAATAAAAATTATGGAGGTATGATTATGAAAAAAGTTTTTAAAGTATGTGGTGTATTACTTACAATGTTTATGTTTTTAGCTTGTGGAAAAGAGGAAAAGAAAACAATCTATGTAGGAACAAATGCTGAGTTTCCTCCTTTTGAATATTTAGAAAAAGACCAAATGGTTGGATTTGACGTTGACTTTATCAATGCTATTGGAAAAGAAATGGGAAAAGAAGTAGTTATGAAAGATATGAGTTTTGACGGACTTTTACCAGCTCTTCAATCTAAAAAAGTAGATTTAGTTATAGCTGGAATGACTGCTAGTGAAGAAAGAAAAAAAGCTGTTAACTTCTCTGAACCATATTATTCAGCAAATCAAGTTATAGTTTTACAAGATACAAATAATGATATAAAAACTTTTGATGATTTAAAAGGTAAAAAAATCGGAGTTATGTTAGGATTTACTGGAGATTTAGTTATAACTGAAATGGGTCTTCCATCTGAAAAATTTAGTGCTGCTTATGCTGGAATTATGGCATTACAAAATGGAAAATTAGATGCAGTTGTACTTGACTCTGAAACTGCTAAAAATTATGTAAAAAATAATAAAGGTTTAAAATTAGCTGAAACTGAAGGGGAAGCTGAAGATTATGCAATAGCTGTTAGAAAAGATGATAAACAATTATTAGATGATGTAAATAAAGCTATAGCTACTTTAAAATCAAATGGAGAATTTGAAAAAATCTTAAAAAAATATTTTAACTAAAATATAAAAATAAAAACTAGGGGGAAAAGCAAATGAAAAAAATGTTATTTAGTTGCCTTTTAATGGGAATGACAGCCGTTTCTTTTGCAGAATCAGACTATCATATCGGAGTTTTGAGTGGAACAGTATCTCAATCTGAAGACTCATTAAGAGGAGCAGAAGCAATACTAAAAAAATATGGAAAAGCAAGTGATGGAGGAAAAGTTATTCACTTAACTTATCCAGATAACTTTATGCAGGAGATGGAAACTACTATAACTCAAATCGCTTCTCTTGCAGATGATCCAAAAATGAAAGCTATAATTATGACAGAAGCAATTCCTGGAACAGTTGAAGCTTTTAGAAGAGTTAGAGAAAAAAGACCTGATATTTTACTACTTGCAAACGTGCCTCATGAAGATCCAGAAATGATAGCTGACGCAGCAGATCTAGTAATGGACCAAGATGCAATAAGCAGAGGATATTTAATAGTAAAAGCAGCAAAAGATATGGGAGCTAAAAACTTTATTCATATATCTTTCCCAAGACATTTAAGCTATGAATTAATTTCAAGAAGAAGAAATATTATGAAAAAAACTGCTGAAGATTTAGGAATGGGATTTTATGATATTTCTGCTCCAGACCCAGTAAGTGATGTTGGGGTAGCAGGAGCTCAACAATATATATTAGAACAAGTACCTAACTGGTTAAAACAATATGGAAAAGATACTGCATTCTTCTGTACAAACGATGCTCATACAGAACCTTTATTAAAAAGAGTTGCTGAAGAGGGAGGATATTTCGTAGAAGCTGAATTACCATCTCCAACAATGGGATATCCAGGAGCTTTAGGAATTAAATTTAGTGATGACGAAAAAGGAAACTGGCCAAAAATATTAGCTAAAGTTGAAAAAACAGTAGTTAATAAAGGTGCTAGTGGAAGAATGGGAACTTGGGCATATTCTTATAACTTTGCAGGAGCTCAAGCATTAGCTGATCACGCAGTAAATGTTATAGAGGAGAAAGAAGAACTCCTTGACTTTGATGCTATTATGAAAAGTTTAGAAGATAATACTCCAGGAGCTGGTTGGAACGGAAGCTACTTTGTTGATAGTAATGAAGTAGAAAGAGAAAACTATGTATTCACTTACCAAGATACTTATGTATTTGGTAAAGGATATTTAGGAATGACTGATTTGGAAGTTCCAGAAAAATATAAAGTAATTGAATAAAAAATAAATAGAGCTATTGTATCTTTATAAATAGATAAAGAAAAGAAAACTTTGAATTACTCCAGACTACGATAAGTTGATTAACTACGGTTTATCTCACTAAAATCTCAAAACTCGCCAAGGCTCAAACAGTTGAGATTTTTAGCGTTCAATAAGTCCTTGTTAATCTAACTTCTCTTCGTAATTTCCGTAATTCTTAAAGTTTTCTTCTCTAAAATTTAATCTATTTTTTAAATTTACAATAGTTTTTTTATTTATTTTTTATAAAAATTTGTACCCAATAGATATCACTATTTTCATCACTGCCTTTTGCAATTCCTATATTTGTAAAACTTTTATTTAAAATATTGGCTCTGTGACCCTTTGAGTTTAGCCAAAGATTCATAGTTTCTTCATTTGTTCTTGTTTTTCTAGCGATATTTTCTCCAGCCATAAGAAATTCTACATCATAAGTTCTTAAAAATTCTCCTAAAGATTTATAACCTCCAGCTAGATGATTAAGTTTTCCCTCTTTTATTAAAAGATTTACTTTATCTTTTGCAATCTCATTAAGTTTTTCATCAAGAGCAAGAGGAGAAAGATTTTCTTTTTCTCTTTCAATATTTACAAGAGATAACATATCTTTTTGATAATCCTCAGTTGAAAAACTAACGGAAAAAATAAAAAGCGATAGTATTCCAATAGATAATAATTTAAAAATTTTTCTCATTTTATAACCTCCAAAATATTAATTTTTCATTTAGACGAAGAAAAATAAAAAAAATCTAATATAATATCTTGGTGATATTAATGGAATTAAAAGAGATGATAGAAATAGGAATTCTATTGGATTATTATAAAGTTCTTTTAACAGAAAAACAAAGCAAATATTTGATTGAATATTTTGAAGAGGATTTGTCACTTACAGAGATAGCTGAGAATTATGGAATCAGTAGACAGGCTGTATATGATAATGTTAAAAGAGGAATAAAAATTCTAAGAAATTACGAAGAAAAATTAAAGTTTTATCAAAGAGATAAAGAACTTCGTGAAAAATTATTAGAACTTAAAAAAGACTTCAAAATGGAAAAACTTGATGAGATAATAGAAAAATTAAGTTAGGAGAGAATATGTTAGAAAATTTAGGAAATAGATTTCAAAGTATATTCAAAAAAGTAAGAGGACAAGGAAAATTAACAGAAAGTAATATCAAAGATGCTTTAAGAGAAGTTAAAATGTCTTTACTAGAAGCTGACGTTAACTACAAAGTTGTAAAAGATTTCATAGCTAAAATTCAAGAAAAAGCTATCGGAACAGAAACTTTAATCGGAGTTAATCCTGGACAACAATTTATAAAAATTGTTAATGATGAGCTTGTAGAACTTCTTGGAGGAACAAATTCAAGACTTACTAAAGGAGTTAAAAATCCTACAGTAATTATGCTTGCAGGTCTTCAAGGGGCAGGGAAAACAACTTTTGCAGCAAAACTTGCTAATAAATTAAAAAAAGATGGAGAAAGACCATACTTAGTAGCAGCTGACGTTTACAGACCAGCAGCTATGAAACAATTAGAAGTTTTAGCAAATCAAATCCAAGTTCCAGCTTATATAGATGAATCAAACAAAGACGCAGTTGATATTTGTAGAAGAGCTTGGGCAAATGCAAAAGCACAAGATTATACTTATATGATAATAGATACAGCAGGTAGATTACACGTTGATGAAGATCTAATGAATGAACTTGCCGAGATTAAGAAAATAGTTAGACCACAAGAGATACTTTTAGTAGTTGATGCTATGATTGGGCAAGACGCAGTAAACTTAGCTAAAAACTTCAACGATAAAATTAGTATTGACGGTGTTGTTCTTACAAAATTTGACGGAGATACAAGAGGTGGAGCTGCTCTTTCAATAAAAGCAGTAGTTGGAAAACCAATTAAATTTGTGGGAGTTGGAGAAAAAATAGGAGATTTAGAACTATTCCATCCAGAAAGACTTGCATCAAGAATTTTAGGAATGGGAGACGTTGTATCACTAGTTGAAAAAGCACAAGAAAATATAAGTGCTGATGATGTAAAATCTCTTGAAGAAAAAATTAAAACTCAAAAATTTGATTTGGAAGATTTCTTAAAACAACTTCAAACAATCAAAAAAATGGGACCTCTTGGAAGTATCTTAAAAATGATTCCTGGAATGGGGGATATTGGAGATTTAGCTCCTGCTGAAAAAGAGATGAAAAAAGTAGAAGCGATTATCCAATCAATGACAAAACAAGAAAGAAAGAGACCAGAAATTCTTAAGGCAGAAAGAAAACAAAGAATTGCTAAAGGAAGTGGAACAGAGGTTTCTGATGTAAATAAACTTTTAAAACAATTTGAACAAATGAAAGGTATGATGAAGATGTTAAGCTCTGGTAAATTACCAAACTTTGGAGCTGGACTTCCAAAAATGCCAATGGGAAGAAATGGAAGAAAATTCTTCTAAAAAATAATCAAGTAAATAAAAAAATAAAATAAATAGAAATTATAAGGAGAAGTGATTAAATGTTAAAATTAAGATTAACTAGATTAGGAAGCAAAAAAAATCCAGTTTACAGATTAGCTGCAATGGAAAACTTATCTAAAAGAGACGGTAAAGCAGTAGCTTACTTAGGAAACTACTATCCATTAGAAGATTCTAGAGTAGAATTAAAAGAAGAAGAAATCTTAGGATTCTTAAAAAATGGAGCTCAACCTACAAGAACTGTAAAATCTTTATTAGTTAAAGCTGGAGTTTGGGCAAAATTCGAAGAATTAAAAAAATAGTTTTTAATTAAGAAGAATAATGAGAGAGCAACCGAAAGGTTGCTTTTTTTCTTTTGAAGAAGATTTTTAAGTTTACATTAGAAAAATTTTTAGGTAAAAATAAATATTTATAAAAAAAGAGCTAAGAAGTTAATAATAAAAAATCATTAACTTACATAGCTCTTAAAATTATTTGTATTTTTAAGCAACATTTTTTATCTCTTCTTGAGAGTTTGAAGAGATATTTTCTTTTATTATAATACGTCCGCTACCTTTTGGATTTTTATATTCATCACTAATAACTCCATTTAGATTTTCAGTGATATAATTGATTAAAGCTCCATTATCAATAACTACAGAATCTTTTATCATCTTGTCGTCCATAAACATTGTATAACCATCTCCACCATTTTTTATCATATAGTTGTGAGATGCTAAAGTATAAGTTTTGTTAAGAACTAAAGGTTCATTTCCAACTATAACTTCAGTTACACGATATTTTCCATCAACTTTTACAAATTGTCCTCTTTCATTAAAAACCACACTAGATGGAATAGATGGGTCGATAGTATAAGAAAGACCAGACACTTGTAAAAATCCACCATTCTCTATAGGATATTCACAAGCTCCAATTTCTAAAGCATCTAAAATATCTTGTCCAGTAGTTTCAATCATACAGATTTCATTTCCAAATGGGTGAACATTTATGATCTCTTCATAAGTTATATCTCCCTCTTCAATATCAGCACGAATTCCTCCACCATTAGCAAAAGCAATATCAGCTCCAACTATTGCACGATAAGCATCAGCACAGAAGTCTCCAAGATTTGTTTCACTATTTCTTATAGCTCTTTTGTGAGTAGTAGGGTCTAAAGTTGTAAGAGTTACACTAGATTTTGCTACAACTTCTTGTAAAACATCGGAAAATTTATTTTTTATTCCCTCGATGTAATTGACAGCATCTTCATCTTGTGCTTTATAGTTAGATATAAATTCAGAAGTTATTTTTTTATTTTTAGTATTGATTGTAATCTTACCAAGATTTTGAAGTTTTGTACCAGTTTGAGCAAGTAAAACATTTTTACCTTTTTTATTTTTTAAGATTTCAGAGTAAACTTCGTGAGAATGTCCGTCGATAAATATATCAATTCCATAAGTATTTTTTATTAAAGATTTAGAAGACCAATATTCACTAGCTCCCTCATCTCCTAAATGTCCAATTGCCACAACATAATTAGCTCCCTCTTTTATAGCCTCATCAACATATTTTTGAACAGTTTTATAAAGAGTTTGTCCTTTTTCTCCTTGAGCAAAATCATAGATATAATTTCCATTTTCATCTTGGAAATATATAGGAGAAGATTTTGTAAAAGATTCAGGAGTATTAATTCCTAAATATGCAATAGTTAAATCTCCATATTTTATTAAAGTATAAGGAGAAAGTATTGGATTTCCCTCTAAATCTCTAAAGTTGCAACAGATATAATTTGCTTTAGAAGTTTCGGTTGAAAGTTTTAAAAAGTTTTCCATTCCATAATCAAATTCGTGATTTCCGGGACAAGCTATATCGTACCCTACATAGTTCATAATATCAACGATATATTCTCCCTTAGAAAGAGTTCCAATTGGTCCTCCTTGGATAGCATCTCCAGCATCTACCAAAGTAACATTGTTGATTCCGTGAAGATTTTCCATCTCTTTTTTATATGCCAAGACCCCAGCATAACCAATATTAGTAACAATTCCGTCTTTATTTTTCTTTTGATCAATCTGACAGTGAACATCATTAGTGTGTAAAATTATAATTTTTTCAGGTGCACTAATAGTTGTATTTTTATTTAAGCTAATAAATAAAAATATAATACCAATACTTATTAATGACAGTAAAGAAAGTCTTTTATTTTTTGCCATTTTTTCTACCTCTTTTTATAAATGATTTTAAATATTTAATATAATAACAAAATCTTAGTTAAAATACAAGAGTAATTTACCAATTTTTAACAATTTAATATCTATTAGAAAATAAAAAGACTGCTACATTTTATTAAAAAGAATATAGATTAAAAATTACGGAAATTATGGAGAAAAATTAGATTTATAAAGCGACATCGAATGCTAAAAATCACAACTGTTTGAGCGTAGCGAGTTTTGTGATTTTAATGAGATGAGCTTTAAATAAATCAATTTTTTGGAATCTGTAGTAATTTTTAATCTTATATTTAGTATGCAACAGCCATTAAATTATTATATTTTATTAAAGATTTGGAATGCTCCAATCAATCTCTTTTTTACCTAAAGATTTTAAAATCTCATTTACTTTTTTAAAGTGTCCACAACCAAAGAAACCACGACTTGCAGAAAGTGGACTTGGATGAACTCCCTCGATTATAAAATGTTTTTTATTAGTTATAAGTCTTTTTTTAGATTTTGCATTATTTCCCCAAAGAATAAAGATAACAGGCTCATCTTTTTCATTTAGAAGTTCTATTATTCTATCTGTAAAAATCTCCCAACCTTGTCCTTTGTGAGAGTTTGCTAAACCATCACGAACAGTTAAAACTGTATTTATCATAAGTATCCCTTGACTTGCCCAAGAAACTAAATAACCATTATTTGGTGGGGCGATACCAAGTTCCGCTTGAATCTCTTTATACATATTTTTAAGAGATGGCGGGGGAACTATTCCAGGTTTTACTGAAAAAGCAAGTCCGTGAGCTTGTCCCTCTCCATGATATGGGTCTTGTCCTAACAACAAAATCTTTGTGTCTTTGTAGCTAGAAAGTTTTAGAGCTGAAAAAATATCATTCATATCTGGGTGAATTTTATGAGTTTTATACTCATTTACCAAAAACTTTCTTAAATTTTTATAATATTCTTTTTCAGTTTCAGGTCTTAAAAGTTCGTCCCAATCATTTCCAATATTTATCATTTTATCTCACCTCACTATTTAGTACAAAAATCTTTTTTAGAATCTACAATGTTTCCACATTGAGGTATAATTCTTTTCATTCCACAACCTAGACAACCAAGTCTACAATCATGAGAAAGAGATGCCATTTCTGCTTTGTCATATTCTCTCTTTAGGAATTCTTTTGAAACTCCTATATCTATAATATCCCAAGGAAGTTTTTCATCAAAATCTCTTGTTCCAAGGTAATCTTCAACTTTCATTCCAAGTTCTTCTAAAGCAGAGATCCAAAGATTATAGTTATCACGATAGTCATCTAATTTTACACCTTTTTTAAATGCAAGTTCTATTAAATCTCCTGTTCTTTCGTCTCCTCTTGAGATTAAACCTTCAAGTAGAGATTTTTTAGGTGGGTGAATTTTTAATGCCACACCTTTTAGACCAGCAAATAGATCTTTAAGGAAAGTATGTTTTTCAAGCATTTCTTCCATATTCATTTGTTTGCACCATTCAAATGGTGTATGAGGTTTTGGAACAAAGTTTGAAACACTAGCTGTAATATTTATTCTCTTATCTATTTTTCTACACATTTGAGAAACTTTTTTTACAAGCTCATAAATTCCTTGAACATCTTCCATTGTTTCAAAAGGAAGTCCTATCATAAAATAGAATTTTAAAGACATCCAACCAGCTTTTACAGCAGCCTCAGCTGTGTCCATTATCTCTTGTTCTGTAACACCTTTATTAATTATATCTCTCATTCTTTGACTTCCAGCCTCTGGAGCAAAAGTAAATCCAGTTCTTTTACCACCACTTATAATCTCAGCAACTTCAACAGAGTGAGTGTTCATTCTAAGAGATGGAAGAGAAACTCCAACGCTGTCACAAGAATATTTTGATTTTATAGCCTCAATAAGTGAGTCAATATTTGTATAGTCACTACTACTTAGAGATGAAAGAGATATTTCTGAGTGACCTGTATTTTCTATAAGTTTTGATACAAGCTCAATATTTTTTTCAAGACTTCTCTCCCTTACAGGTCTATAAACAATCCCTGCTTGACAGAATCTACAACCTCTTGTACAACCTCTTTGAATTTCCGCTGTGGCTCTGTCGTGAACTATCGCCATATAAGGAATAAGTTGCTCATCATATAGAGGACAATCATTTAAGTCTTTAACTATTGCTCTTTGTACTTTTTTATTTTCATCGTGAAGAGCAGGAATATATATTCCTTCAATATTTGCAAGAGCTTTTAATTTTTCCATTTTTGATTTTCCTTTAGTTTCAACTAAAATTCTCGCAAGCTCAGGCATATTATTTTCTCCGTCTCCAACCATTAAAAAGTCTACGAATTTTTTTAGGGGAGCTGGATTCATAACACAAGTACCACCAGCCATTACAAGAGGGTCATCTTCTCCTCTATCCTCTCTTCTTATAGGAATCCCTGCAAGAGATAGAGCATTTAACATATTTGGATAACACATCTCATAAGAAAGAGAAAATCCAACTACATCAAAATCTTTAAGTTCGCTTTTAGTTTCAAGAGAGAACATTGGAATATTTTCTTTTCTCATTATCTCTTCCATATCGTCCATTGGCATAAAAGCTCTTTCAAGATAAAATCCCGGAACTTTATTCATAAGTGTATAAAGGATTTTTATTCCTAGATTTGACATTCCAACTTCATATATATCTGGAAAAACAAGACACATATTACTTGTCCATTCTTTTTTATGGCAACTATTTATTTCGTTACCTAAATATTGAGCTGGTTTTTCAACAGATAAAAGATATTCGTTTATATTTACTTTCATTAATTACCTCGTTTATATTTATTTATCGTCTAACTCTTGGAAAATTTTCATCTCATTACTAATCGGTGCTAGATGATGAGAAAGAGCTAATTCTCCAACAGTATTATTTATATTTTTAAGTTTTTCATAGGATAGTTTAGGATGATTTTCTACTTTTTTATCTCCTATCAAAACTTTTTTTACTCTCACCAAAAGAGAAAGATTTTCTTTTCCACAGTCGTGCAAAAGAGCAAGTTTCAGATAATTTATATTATCTTTTAAAATGGCATTTTCTTTTACTAATTTGAATAAATTAAATGAGTGAATTTTATCATACTCACTCATCTCATTAAAAATTTTAAATTCTTCATCAGTCAAAATCTCACGAACTATTAAATTATTTTTTTGATTGTATCTTATAAAAATATATGTAAGTCCCTGTTTAATTCTCGCAATTATCATAGTCCCTCACAATGATAGTTCCAAGAGATTTTCTTAATTTTTTGATATTGCTACCATTTTTTCCAATGACCTCTCCACGTTTTGATGGTTCAACATAGAGAATATGTATATCATTTGTTGTATTTTTTTCTATTTTTTTTACATTATCAATGATGAAAGATGTTTCTTCCACAAAGATATTATCAAGAATCTCTTTTTTTAATACCACCTTATCAAGAGTAAGATATTTTCCAGGTAATGGGATTTTCTCCCCTGTTAAAATATATCCACTTGTAATTCTTACTTGTTTTGGCATAAAAGAATCTCCTAAAAAAGTAAGGGTGTTATTCTCAAAAGAAATCTCAACAGTTCTTATGTGTTCTTTTAGTTTTTCTCCTTTAGAATCAGAGAAAACACTCACATCATAAGTACCACTTAATTCCTTACAAAGTTTTTGAATAGTATCCGTATCATTAGTTATTAGTTTTTGAGGATATTTATAAATATATCTTCTTTTCTCCACATATTCTGGAAATGCAAGATTTGGAAAAGTTTTTCTACATCTAGTTATTTTCATCTTGCTACCAGCGAGTAAGTTAAATTCCTCAATTATTTTCTGAATATTTCTGTTGAAAGTACTACTAACATAAAGACAATTACTTCCGGAAACTTTAGCATCTGTTCTTCCTCCTTGTTGAATACCCTTGGCCCAAGTAAAGCCCAAAGAGTTCATAATATTTTTAAAACAACCTTTTACAGTTTCTTTGTTTTTGATTTCATCAAAGGAATCAAAATATTTTCCATTATAAAAAATATCAAAGATATAACCTATTTTGTTAGTTTTTTCTAAAGCTCTTATATCCATATTCCCTCTTCTAAAAATGAAATTTTTGCGCACCATTAATTATATCATAATATATGTTTCGACTCAACCTATTTATACCATTTTTCTTTTAAGATAGTTCCTCTTTTTGAATAAGTGATCTCTTTTTCAAGTTCTCCTTTTTGGTTAAACTCTTTCCAGATGCCAGTTTTTCTATTATTTGTAAAATATCCCTCTGTATGAATCTCTCCATTATTCCAGTAAACAATATATCTACCAGTACCGTTTAAGATTTCGCTAGAATCAAACATTGTTCCATCTTCTTTGTACCATTCAATTATTCCTTCGATTTTTCCATTGATATATGGGAAAATAGAACGGATATTTCCATTTGGATAGTAAGTAGTTTGCTCACCATTTTCTACACCATCTATGTAACTTTTTCTAAGTCCGATTGAACCATCATCTCCAAACCAAGCTCTTGAACCGTGTAAAAGTCCATTTTTATATTCTTCAAAATAAAGAAGATGACCGATATATCTATTTGTAAAAACTCCAGTGAATGGAATTTCTTCTCCATTTACATAGGCTAGCTTATTTTTATATACTTTATCTTTTAAAGGGACTTCACGAAGTGATTTATTAAGCTCTCTTTCTGATTGCATTACAATCTCAGTAGATTGAAGAATAGGTTGTTTTTTTTCAACTGATGTACAGCTACAAATAAGCAAGGCTGTTGTTATTAAAACAAGAAATTTTTTCATAAATTTTCCTCTTCTTTCTTAATTTCATTATATCAGGAATAGCGGCGAGAAAAAACAGTGAAAACGGAGCATTTCTGTAAAAAACGCTCCGTTTTGAACATTTCCTATTTTTTTAATGTTACATACGTAAATTCGCTCGCCGCCGCCTTATCCGGAACCTGATATGGCGTACCGTCAAATTTGGATTTAACAGGAATAACCTGGCCGTTGTCGAGCAGAAGCACCATTGGCATATCCTCGCTCATCAAGCGCTGAACTTCATCATAGGCTTCCTTACGAATTGCCGGATCCGAGTTCTGCGCGCCTTTATTCAGCGCTGCTTCCATCGCATCGCTGGCATAACCGGTAAAGTTGTTCGAACCATTAATGCCGACACGCATATAGATTCCGGAAATATCCGGTCCCTGATAGCCCGCTAACATTGTGATTTCAAAGTTACGGTTAACCTGAACCTTATCCTGCCAAGCAGCCATTTCCATCATGTTGATCTTCAGATCGATGCCGGCTTCTTTGACATTCTGCTGGATAATCGCAGCCAGATCTTTCCAGTTGCCGCTTTCGAACGCATCTAATGTTACATGCAGGTAATAGCCGTCAGCATCTTTCGTATAACCAGCTTCTTCCAACAGCTTCATGGCCTGTTCTACATTCCGTTCAGGTAATTTGGAATCTTCATCTAGGTACTTAGTAAAGG
>OGRS01001249.1_pt1 | contig 16622 bp, 11 predicted proteins | sample 1553561 | NCBI WGS metagenome assembly OGRS01 (sample SAMEA2580103, study PRJEB22360) | human gut metagenome | biome: human gut; feature: human-associated habitat; material: faeces | place: Denmark | collected 2008/2010
ACATATTCTGTACTTGCTGCGAATAGGTCATAATCATACTCTCCTTTTGACAAATTGATGCCGTGCGGCAGAAGTTTCTCTCCCCTGCCGCCTTGCATTGACCGGGCCGTGTCGCTCTCTTTTCAGCGCCTTTCCCGGTACTACCACGCACAATTTTATTATAGAGGACGTTGGCCCAATTTGCAAGTCATTTCTGACAAATTTTTCGCAATCTTTTTGCCATTTTCGTTTTTCTGCGCAGGAGCGCAACTTCTCAATTCGGTTTTTTCTGCGGCTCCCGCCGCACCGGCGTAACGGCCCAGATGCAGGCGAAGCCCGCCGCCGCGCCCGCGATGGCGAGGATGTGCCGCCCCTGCTCGAATCCCCAGAAATCAGCGATGCAGGGGAACAAAAGGCTTCCCACGCTCTGGCCCAGCGCCAGAAAGCCGTAGTTCACCCCGGCGTGGGGCAGGCCGAACAGATCGGTGGAAAGAGCGGGCAGCACCGCCGCCAGCGCCGAGTAGCAGAACGTCAGCCCCGCATACACTGCCACGACGGCCCACCCCCGGGCAAACAGGAACGCCGCCGAAAGCCCCAGCGACACGCCGAAGAGGATGAGGTCGGTGGGGCGGCGGCCGATCTTGTCGCTGAGCAGGGGCATCAGCAGCCGCCCGGCCGCACTGCCCACGCTGCCCAGCACCACGGCCCAGAGGGCGGCGCTCTCGTCCAGCCCCCGCTCCATCCCAAGCTTCAGGATGATGGGGCTGAACAGCAGCACCGCCGGGGTGGAAAAGCAGACCGCTCCGGCGCAGAGCCAGTACTGCCGCGTGCCAAGCATCTGCCGGGGCGAGAGGTCGAGGGGCGGTGCGGCTTTAGCCTTTCCCTGCCGGCTGGGCTGAGGCTTTTCGGGCGGCGGGTCGGTCAGCAATGCACTGCCCGCGAGGCAGACCGGCAGGGTCAGCGCACCCAGCGCCCAGAACGCGCCCCGGATGCCCTGCACCGGCCCGAAGCCCCGCAGCGCCGTGCGGACGAAGACGGTCAGGAACGCTCCGCTCAACCCCACTGCGCCCCCGATGACGCCGGTGGCGAGGCCCTTCCGGCCCTTGTACCACTTCTGGGCGCAGGACTGGATGGACGGATAGAGAAAGGCCGTGCCGAGCCCTGCCGGGATGCTGAACACCCCGAAAAAAGCACTCCCCTTCTCTGCCGGGAGAGCCGCCGCCGCGAAGAATCCGCCGCAGAGCAGACCCGTCCCCCACAAAGCTGCAAAGCGTGGCCCCTGCTTATCCTGCAGAAAGCCGCCGATGACGCACCCTATGCCGAAAAATGCGATGAGCACTCCGAAGGCATAGCCTGCCCCCTGCTCGCTGAGGCCGTATTCCTCCATGACGGGTCTTTGAAACACGCCCCACGCGGCGGGCAGGCCTGTCAATACCTGGATGGCCGCGCCTGCCGCCAGAATGGCCCAGGGTCTTGTTTTCTGCATTTCGTGCATCACCTCAGAGAATAGTGTGTCCTTTTTGATTGACAAAAAGACGGTATCCTTTATAATTAGAAGCGTATCACAAAAATCATCTCTCCTGTTTCGCTGTCGTGTGCCCTGACCCCAGGGCACTTCCGTTTCCGGTTCAAGTGAGCTTGTGCGTCCCGCACAGGCCTTGCCGACACGCCAGTGGCTCCCCCTCTGGGGGAGCTGTCGCGTCAGCGACTGAGAGGGCTATACAGAAAGAGGACTATATTATGAAAACTCAGGCCTTAAAAGGTATGCGCGACCTTCTGCCCAACGAGCAGACCCTGCGCGACTACATTCAGGGCAAAATTCTCGAGACTTACCGCGCATCCGGCTTCGAGCGCATCTCCACCCCCATGCTGGAGGATATGGAGAACCTCGACAAGTCCGACGGCGGCGACAACCTGAACCTCATCTTCAAGGTGCTCAAGCGCGGCGACAAGCTCACCGCCGCCCTGAACTCCGGCGACCCGAAAGAGCTCTCCGACATGGGCCTGCGCTATGATCTGACCCTGCCCCTGAGCCGCTTCTACGCCGCCAACAAGGACAAGCTCCCCCACCCCTTCAAGGTCATCCAGACCGACCGCGTCTTCCGCGCCGAGCGCCCCCAGAAGGGCCGTCTGCGCGAGTTCGTCCAGTGCGACATCGACATTCTGGGCGACGAGAGCCCCAACGCCGAGGTCGAGCTCATCGACGTGACCACCCGCGCCCTGCTGGGCATCGGCTTCGACGGCTTTACCGTCAACATCAACGACCGCCGCATCCTCCGCGGGATGCTGGAGAGCATGGGCTTTGCCGCCGACACGCTGGATTCCGTCTGCATCACCTTCGACAAGATGGATAAGATCGGTGCCGACGGCGTGAAGGCCGAGCTTCTCGAGAAGCAGCTGCCCGAGAACGCGGTCAACGCACTGGCCGACTTCATCGCCGCCGGTGAGGTGACGCTGGACGCCGTGGCCGCCCGCTGCGCAGACCCCGCCATCGCCGACGACCTCAAGTACGTCCTCGCTACCGCCAACGCCATGGCCGCAGGCCGCTATCAGGTGGCCTACTGCCCCAGCCTCGTGCGCGGTCAGGGCTACTACACCGGCATGGTGTTTGAGATCACCTGCCCGCAGTTCAGCGGCGCAGTCGCCGGCGGCGGCCGCTATGACAACATGGTGGGCAAGTTCCTCGGCACGCAGGTGCCGGCAGTCGGCTTCTCCATCGGCTTCGAGCGCGTCTGCGGCATCCTGCTGGAGCAGGGCTATCAGATCCCCGGCGCAAAGCAGAAGATCGCACTGCTCTACGGCAAGGACGCCGACTTCACCGCCGTCCTGAGCAGGGCCGCTGCCCTGCGCGATACCTACAACGTCACCGTCCTGCCTCAGGGCAAGAAGCTCGGCAAGCAGCTGGGCCAGCTGGAAGCCGCAGGCTTTGCCGGTGCCGCCTTCATGGACAAGGACGAGGTAAAGGTCTTTGCCGCTCAGTAAGGGCTGAACAAACCAAAAGCACTGCACTCCCCAAAAGCGGGCGGGTGCAGTGCTTTTTTGCGTTTATGGCTATCGGGTCAGCCGGTTTTTTTGGCGTTGGGGTACACCCGCTCCATCCGGGCGTTGTCAAAATGTTCGTCGAGGAAGACGTCCAACCGGTTCGCCGGGGCGAGGCCGCTGGTGCGGGCGTCGTAACGGGCCAGCGCCAGTGCCGAAAGCCCCATGTTCACGGCCATGAACACCGTCAGCACCACGGTCATCCAGGGCAGGATGTGCTTTTTCAGGTTTGCCATCAGCCTTGCAACGAGTGGGTAGCCGTACCGGATCCAGACCACCGCCGCGATGCCCCAGAAGAAGCAGTAGAGCAGATTGACACGGCCTCCCAGATTGAACTTGAAGCCGCTGTAGTCCCAGAAGATGACGCCGAACAGCAGCTCACCCACGGCGCTGCAGATATACTCATACGCGCCGCCCATCACGAAGCCGAACAGGAAGATGGAGCGGTCGCTCCGCTCCTCGCTGCCCCGCAGCAGGACCGCCGCCATGACCAGCGCCAGACCCCACACCACGCTGAAGGGTCCCCACACGAGGCTCGAGCGGCTCATCCAGACGCCCGCCGTCACCCGGCAGAACAGCGTCTCCACCACGTCGCCGAGGAAAGCCCCGATGACAAAGAGCCAGACGAGGTCGCCGAAGCTCAGGGCCTTTTCTTTCTGAACAGTCGGCTCGGGCTGGACGATGGCCGGGTAAGCCCGCTGGATACGCTTTTCCACATGGGCGATGAGCCGCTGACGCAGCTTGTCCGAGTGCTTTTCCAGCTCGAGGTTGAGCTGTTCCAGCCTCGGATGGCTGGCGGCGTACCGGTTGACGGCCAGCGCTGCGCCCAGCTGGTCGAGGACGGCCAGCGTCATCGCCGCCCAGACGCCGATATGCAGCAGCCAGCCCGGAAGGATGGCGCAGAGCCGCAGCAGCAGGACGTTGCCCCACAGCACGCTTGCCATGCCCAGCAGGCCCCAGAGCACCGAGTACTGCAGGCAGACGTAGCCGTCCAGATTGAACTTTTTATCCGAGTAGTCCCACCAGCGGCGGCGGTGCATCCTCTCGAGCAGCTTGGCCGTCACCCACTCCACCACGGTGGCGTTGGCCGCACAGCCGAGGAAGAGGGCCACCGGCGTCGAGCGCAGGTCGGCAAAGCCCACCGCCATCAGCACAGCCGCTGTGCCGTAGACGAAGCAGAACGGGCCGGACGCCACGCCGCGGTTGACGAAAGCGCGGCCCTTGATGGTCGCCACCACCGTCTCGGCTACCCAGCCGAGGAACGAGTAGACCAGATAGAGGACGCAGAGGGTATAAAAATTCAGCTCCATTGCCTGTTTCCTTTCCCATATAAACGGTTATAGGGCTATTGTATGCAGTTTTGGCCGCGTCAGCGCTGACGGAGAGGCCGGACTACAGAGAACTTTCTCTGAGACCCGCGCGTTATCTGATAAAGTTCCAAAATAGCATCGGCACAACGTCCAAAATCAAACTTTATCAAGGTGATAAACTTCGGGTGAGCTGATAAAGTTCGAACTTTATCAATAGGGGGAACTTTATCAAGTTGATAAAGTTCATTTTACAACGTAAGTATGTCTTTAATTTGAAACTTTATCACATGATCTACCTCAGTAGAGCGTATCACTTCATCAGCCCCATCGTCCAGGCCCGGACCAGCAGGCCCAGCAGGACGACGGCCAGCAGCACCACGGTGAGAGCGCGGCTCTGGGTGCGCTGACGCTTCTTGCGGCGGGCCGTGGTCTGCATATTCTGGCGGCTGCGGCTGTTCCGGCCAGAGGTATTCCGGCTGCGGCCGGATGTCCCCTTCGAGGCCGTGCGATTCCCGCCGCTCTGGCGCTTGCGGGATGTGCTGCCGCTTTTCTGGGACTTCTGACGGCGGGGCGCTTCGTCCTCAGCCTTCTTCTGAGGCTCGATGGTCTCCGACGCGCCGCAGCGGGACAGAAAGTCCTCCGCCATCCGATAATACTTCTCGAGGTCGCCGGTAGTCAGGGCCGTTCCCTCATAGCCCGCTTCCAACTCCTCCACGGCCTCGTTGAACCGGATCGCCGCCTGTGCGGCTGCGGTCCTGTCGGAGGCGTGGGCGGCCTCGTTGCGGGCCATCCGCACCGCGTTGCAGGCGCGGCGGGCCGCTGCCGGGTGGGGCGTATTGCCCAGCAGGTCCAGAGGCCGGGCGGCGTCCTTTTCCGGGTCCAGCAGGATGCGCATACAGAGGGTGGTATCCAGCTGCTGCCAGCCGGTGCGGCCATTCAGCTCCGGCAGGCGCTCGTAGTAGTCGGGGCTCTCCTTCTGGCGCTGGGCCAGATGCTTCAGCAGGGCGTCCACGCTGTGAGCGCCGGGCTTTTCCTCCCAGTGCCAGCGCAGCAGCTTCCGGCTGATGTCGTCGCAGGCCGCTTTGATCTCGAACGCGGCCTGCAAAGCTTCGTCAGGCATAATCATCTCTCCTTGTTAAACCTCTCCGTCACGCCTACGGCGTGCCGCAACCCGGCCTTGTCTGCGAAGCAGACGGAGAGGTTATTCCTTAAATTAAAAGCGGAGGAAGCCTCTGCCTCCTCCGCCGTACATCCTATTTTACATCATGAACTGAGAATACACAAAGCCGCACAGGGCGATGCCCGCACACACGATGGCGGTGATGGGCGGCACCCAGCGGATAAGCGTCTCAGCGATGCTGTCACGGGGGTCTTCCTCTTCGCAGTCGTCCTCCTCGTCCAGCGGCTTTGCCTGCAGGCGGGACGGCGCGGCGGCGGGAGTCGAGGGTACCACACGGGTGCCGTACTTCTCCACCTCTTCGTCCGGCGCAAAGGACTTGGCCGGGCGCACCGGCTCCGGCTGGCGGGGCAGGATGCGGGTCGCCTCCTGCTCCGGGGCGCGGGTCACCACGCGGGTCGCGTCCATCTCAGCGGCAGGCACATAGCCGGGCGCAGGCTCCGCCGCCCGGGGCGGGATGATACGGGTGGCTTCCTCCTGAGCCGCACCCACGATGCGGGTAGGCTCCTCAGCAGGCGCGGCGGGGCGTACCGGCTGGGCCGCAGGCTGCGGCTCGGGCTGGCGCACCGGGGCTTCCGGCTGCAGCAGGGTGTTCAGCGCGTTCTGCAAAAGGATGCGGTCGCTGCCGCACTCGGAGCAGTAGACGGTGTCCTCTTCCTTCGGGTGGAAGGCACCGCAGGCGCAGTACCAGCCGTTCTCGAAGACCTGGGGCATGAACTTCATGCCGGTGCGGTTCATCCGGGCTTCGAGGGCCTTCTGCATCTCGACGCTCAGGCGGCGGGGGGCCGGCAGGCGCACCCGCTTGATGCTCTCGAGGTGGACGACCTTCCTGCCACTGTAGACATTGCGCAGGGTGACGTCCACGCTGGTGATGGCCTTCTGGGTGACAAAGACGGCATCGTCCATGCCGAAGCTCTCGCCGGGCTTTGCGGTAAGGTCACGGTACTCGAACTCGTCCTCACAGAGGATGACGCCGTCCACGCCCTTGCACTTGAAGTGGATCTCCAGTGCCGTCAGGGTCACGCGGGAAATGTTCTTAAAGGTCAGACAGACCGCGTGTTCGCCGCTGACTTCGCCCTTGAGCAGCTCCACGCAGACGAACTGCACCGGGCTGCCCGGGGTGTAATAGTTGGCCCGTGTCCGCGCGACCGGTTCAAAATTTTCCTCCACAACACTCTCCCCTTTCTCTTGGTTTACTGGTTGGCTTCGCCTTCATCCGGCGTTTCGGGGGCCGGGACTTCCTGCGGGGCGGCATCCACTGCCTCAGCAGGTTCGGCAGGCTCCGCAGCCTCTGCAGTCTCGGCCTGTTCCACAGGCTGGACAGCGGGCTGAGCCTCGGCGGGCTTTGCATCGGGGTCCTCACGCTGGGGCAGGGTCTCGCCTGCCATCACGGCGTTGAACTCCTTCTCGTTCAGCTTCTCGCGCTCCATCAGGGCCTGTGCCAGCGCATGGAGCTGGTCGATATGCTCCGTCAGGGTGCGGCGGCAGGTCTCGTAGGCCTCGTCGATGATGTCCCGCATCTCGCTGTCGATCTCAGCAGCGGTGGTCTCGCTGTAGCCCTTGCCCTGACCGAGGTCGCGGCCCAGGAAGGTCTCCTCCTGAGAGGTGCCGTAGACCACAGGGCCAAGGCGCTCGGAGAAGCCGTACTTGGTGATCATCTGGCGGGCGATGTTCGTCGCCTGCTGCAGGTCGTTGGACGCACCGGTGGAGATGTCGTCCAGGATAAGCTGCTCGGCTACGCGGCCGCCCAGACTGGACACGATGTCCTCGAACATCTCGCCCTTGGTGACGTAGCTGCGGTCTTTCTCGGGCAGATACATGGTGTAGCCGCCGGCCTGACCGCGGGGGATGATGGTGATCTCATGCACACGGGGGTGGTGCTTGCAGTAGAAGCCTGCCACGGCGTGGCCTGCCTCGTGGTAGGCGGTGAGCTTTTTCTCTTCGGGGGTGACGACCCGGCTCTTCTTCTCGGGGCCGGCCATGACCTTCATGGAAGCCTCTTCGATGTCCTCCATGGTGATGGCCTTGCGGCTGCGGCGTGCAGCCAGCAGAGCGGCCTCGTTGACGAGGTTCTCGAGGTCAGCGCCCGCAAAGCCTGCGGTGCGCTGTGCGATGACCTTGAGGGAGACATCCGGGGCGAGGGGCTTGTTCTTGGTGTGGACCTTCAGGATCTCCTCGCGGCCCTTGACGTCGGGCAGGCCGACGTAGACCTGACGGTCGAAGCGGCCCGGGCGGAGCAGGGCCTTATCGAGGATGTCGGCACGGTTGGTGGCCGCCATGACGATGACGCCGTCGTTGGCCTCGAAGCCGTCCATCTCGACCAGCAGCTGGTTCAGGGTCTGCTCGCGCTCGTCGTGACCGCCGCCGAGACCGGCACCGCGCTGACGGCCCACAGCATCGATCTCATCAATGAAGATGATGCAGGGCATGGTCTTTTTTGCCTTGTCGAAGAGGTCGCGCACACGGGATGCGCCGACGCCGACGTACATCTCGACGAAGTCAGAGCCGGAGATGGAGTAGAACGGCACACCGGCCTCACCGGCGCAGGCGCGGGCCAGCAGGGTCTTGCCGGTACCCGGAGGGCCGACGAGCAGCACGCCGTGAGGGATGCGTGCGCCCAGAGAGTTGAACTTGTCGGGGCTCTTGAGGAACTCCACGACCTCTTTCAGCTCTTCCTTCTCTTCGTCTTCACCGGCCACATCGGCAAAGGTGGCGGTCTTCTTGTTCTCGTGCTCGTCCTTGACCTTGGCTTTGCCGACATTCATGATGCCGCCGCCACCGCCGACGCCGCCCCGCATCATCGAGAACAGCAAAAAGCCGGTGCAGCCCAGCATCCCCAGATAGAAGATGATCTCCATCCAGGGGATGGTCTCCTTGAGGGAAGTGTAGTCGTAGGTCATGGGCGCGTCGGGGTTCGCCGCGTCGTAGGACTCGATATACTTATCCACGTTCTCGATGAAAACGTAGGCGTAGGGCAGTTTATAGCGGACGGTGACGGTGCCGTCGTCCTCCTGCACTGCGCCGGTGGACTCCGACGAGGAGGAGAACATCCCGCTCAGCAGACCGCCGGTAGACTGCACCGTGCTCTGGGTGGAGGAGACGTCCGGCAGGGGCAGGTCGCCTTCTTTCAGGTTCAGGGTGATGACGCTGGTGTTGCGGTCCAGCGTGAAGGCCGTGACCTGATTGTGCTCAAAGTAATGGACGACGGTGGAGTAGCTCATGGTCGAGCCGCTGGTGCTGCCCGACCCGCTGCCCATCACCGACCAGACCATCAGCACGGCGGCCAGCGCCAGTGCGAGGATGAGCGGATTGATACGAGGTCTCTTAGGTTGCAAAAGGATCAACTCCAGTTCTGGTTTTATTTCTTACTTTTCGTAGACGCTGGGTTTGAGTACGCCGATGTAGGGCAGGTTGCGGTACTTCTCGTCGTAGTCGAGGCCGTAGCCCACCACGAACTCGTCCGGCACCGCGAAGCCCTCGTAGTTCGGGGCGATGTCGGCCTTGCGGCGGCTGGGCTTGTCGAGGATGGTGCAGATCTTCACCGAGTTCGGGTTGCGCATCTTGAGCATCGGCACGAGGTTCGACAGGGTGATGCCGGTGTCGAGGATGTCCTCCACGATGAGCACGTCCTTGCCGGAGAGGTCGCCGTCCAGGTCCTTGATGATCTTGACGAGGCCGGTGCTGGTGGTGTTGCCGCCGCCGTAGCTGGACACCACCATGAAGTCGATGCTGCACGGGATGCTCACGGCGCGCATCAGGTCGGCCATAAAGACCACCGAGCCCTTGAGGATGGAGACGAGGATGAGGTTCCTGCCCTCATAGTCTTTGCTGATCTGAGCGCCCAGCTCAGCCACTTTCGCTTTCAGCTCCTCTTCCGAAACGAGGACCTTCAAAATATCGTCATGCATGCTCATGATTCGATTCCTCCAAAATTTTCTAGTTCCACCTGCAGCAGCTGCCCGGTGTCCGGCCCGGGGGCCAGCCCATCGGCAAAGCCCTCTCCGCAGACCCACAGCACCTGTCTGCCTGCCGCCAGCAGCGGCAGCGTGTCCCGTTCCCGGGGCGGGATGCCCGCCTCGTTCATCCATTTGCGCAGCTCCCGGTCTACCCCCCGCCCGGCCGGACGGAAGCGGTCGCCGGGCTGACGGCAGCGCAGCCGCAGAACAGGACATATCGAGTTTATTTTAGCATAATCTGCCTGATTTTTTAAGTCTTTTTTATGAACACCCTGTGTTTTTTCTTCAAAACAGGCCGAAACCACCCGGATACGCAGCTTTCTGCCGCCGGGCAGCGGATAATCGCCGCCCTCCGGCAGGGATACTTCAAATTTCGGATAGTCCGCTTTTTCGCCCTGTCGGCGGGTGTTTTGATCGGCTTCCTCCCGCCAGAGCACGCCGTCCCGGGCGCAGAAGCGGACGGCGTCGGTGAGCTGCACCGCGCCGCTGCCCTTTTCCACAAGGTCGGCCAGCAGGCGGATATATTTTTCCTCCGCGTCCCGCACCGGCTCCACAAGGCTGTGGAGGGCCATGTCGAGGATGAGCGGGTCAGTCTGCCGCAAAGGCTCTGACATCCACACGGGCTGGCCGCTGCGCAGGGCGTATCCCGCCCCGCCGGGCAGGCTTTCTGCGTCCGCTGCCCGGGCCGAAGCCAGCAGCGCATCCGCCTGCCGGGCGAAGTATTCGTCCGCCTTGGCGGCTTTCTCACAGAAGCGGGCCAGATTGCGCTCGGCGGCGCTGTTGACCCCACAGAGGGCGGGCAGTGCGCCGTGGCGCAGACGGTTGCGGGCGTAGTCGTCGGCGTCGTTGGTCTCGTCGGTGACCCAGCGTTCGCCGCAGGCGCGGCAGACGGCCTCGGTGTCGGCCCTCGTCAGGCAGAGCAGAGGCCGCAGATAGCCCGGGCGGCTGGGCCGGATGCCCGCCGCGCCGTGGAGGCCGGTGCCTCTGGCCAGCCGGAACAGCAGCGTCTCAGCCTGGTCACTTCCAGTATGGGCAGTTGCGACGGCATCTATCCCGTCGGCCAGCACCCGCTCAAAGCAGGCATACCGCAGGCGGCGCGCCCAGTCCTCCCCCGCCCGGGGCTTTCCTGCCTTGGCTTCCAGCTCAGCGGCATGGAACACCCGCAGCGGCAGGCCCAGCCGGGCGCAGACCTCCCGGACGAAGGCTTCGTCCCGGTCCGCCGTCTCCCCCCGCAGGCCGTGGTTGACGTGGCAGACCGTGAGGGCGATGCCCCTTTCCTCGGCCAGCGGGCGGATGAGGCAGAGCAGGGCCATGCTGTCGGCCCCGCCCGAAACAGCCAGCGCGAGATGCTTTTTGCCGTCCAGCAGCTTTTCCCGGGCGCAGAAGCCGCGCACCGTCTGTAAGATCTCTTCGTAGTTCATCAGCGTTTGAAGTCCACATCCATAAAACGGGTGTGGGCGCCGTCCCAGCCCAGCGGCACCGTGCTGGTCTCGCCGTGACGGTTCTTTGCCACGATGCACTCGGCGGTGTCGGCGTCCACCTCCGCGCCGTCGGGGTTCTGGCTGGCGTAGTAGGAGTCGCGGTACAGGAAGAGGACGCAGTCGGCGTCCTGCTCGATGGAGCCGGAGTCTCGCAGGTCAGACAGCTGGGGGCGGTGGCTGGAGTTGTTGCCCTGCTTTTCCACCGCACGGGACAGCTGGCTCAGAGCGATGATCGGCACGTTCATCTCTTTGGCCATGATCTTGAGGTTTCGGGTGATGGAGCTGATCTCCTGCACGCGGTTCTCGCTGCGCTGGCCGCTGGTCATCAGCTGCAGATAGTCGATGACGATGAGGCCCACGTTGGGGCGGGCGGGGTCCTGATTGACCCGGCGGATCTTCGCCTTCATCTCGGTGATGGTGATGCCCGAGGTGTCGTCCATATAGATCGGTGCGTCGTGGAGCTTTTCGGTGGCGAGGGCCAGATACTCCCAGTCCTCGGCCCGGAGCGCACCGGTGCGGAACGCCTGACTGTCGATGCCCGCTTCAGCGGAGAGGATGCGGTTGGTCAGCTGCTCCTTCGTCATTTCGAGGCTGAAGATGGCCACCGGCACCTTCTGCTGCATGGCCACGCGGGTAGCGATGTTCAGCGCGAAACTGGTCTTGCCCATACCGGGGCGGGCAGCGAGGATGATGAGGTCGCCGCGGCCAAGGCCGGTGAGGACGGTGTCCAGCAGCCGGAAGCCGGTGGGGATGCCCTTATACTTGTCGGCGTCGGGGCCGCTGATCTTTTGCAGATTTGTCAGCGTCTCCACCATGCTGGAAGAAAGGGGCGTCAGGGCGCTGGAATCGCGGCCGGAGCGGATCTCATAGATGCGCTGCTCGGCGTTTTCCAGCAGCAGGTCGGCGTCGGGCTCGTCGCCCGCGTCCTGCAAAATGTCCTTTGCGACACCCATCAGCTGGCGCACCAGATACTTTTCCTGCACGATCTGCGCATACGCCTTGACGTTGGAGATGCTGGGGACCGTCTCGGCGAGGCCGGTCAGGTAGACTTTCGCCTCGTCGGCGCTGGGGAACACGCCGTCCGAGATGACGGCGTCCAGCAGGGTGACGAAGTCGATGGTCTGGTCGCTGGTAAAGAGGCGGAGCATCTCGGAGTAGATCTGAGCGTTCTGCCGGGTGTAGAACATCTCGGGCCGGATGATCTCGACGAGGTCGGTCAGGGTCTCGGGTTTCAGCAGCACCGCGCCCAGCACGCTCTGCTCTGCCTGCATATTGTAGGGCAGGTTGATGCCCACGCTCTCGAGGTTGAGTTCGTTATAATGTCGTTCGTTCGGCATGGTCGTTATCCTTCTGCTTTATTTATATAAATGCTGTAAAGCCAAAAAGCGCCCCCTGCCGAGAGGGGGCGCAGATAGCGGTCAAATCAGGCCTGCTCCACTTCTACCTGGACCTTGAAGGAAGCCACGACACCGACATGGAGGCGGACTTTGCCGTTGAAGACGCCCGCGTCCTTGATGTCCTTGGTCTCCAGCTCGATCTTCTTCTTGTCGATGGGAGAACCGGCCAGCTGGGCCAGAGCCTCAGCGACTTCCTTGCCGGTGACCTTGCCGTGCAGACGGCCGGAGGCACCGCCCTTGGCCTTGATGACCACGGTCTTGCCCTCGAGCTTCGCGGCCACAGCCTGAGCGGCGGCCACGTTCTCAGCCTCGTGGAAGTCGGCAGCGGCCTCCTTGCCCCGGGCGATATTCACCGCGCTGGCGTCGGCCACAGCGGCCAGCTTGCGCGGGAACAGAAAGTTGCGGGCGTAGCCGTCGGAGACCTCGTGGATCTCGTCCTTCTTGCCGATGCCCTTGACGTCCTGCTTCAGAATCACTTTCATGATAGTATCCCTCACTTCTCACCGGGAAACCGGTGGATTTCTATGGTTAGTATAGCGCATTTGTCGCCTTTGAGCAAGAGGAAGCGCGCATTGCAGCATTTTCCTCAAGTGAACTCCCCCAGTCTGCTTCGCAGACAGCCCCCTCTGAGATGGGGCCTTTGGCAAAACCGAAAGCTTGCCCTTTTCGCCAGAGGCTCCCTCGTTGAGGGAGCTGGCATCACGCAAGTGATGCCTGAAGGAGTTTTCTTATTTCAGTTCCTTTGCAGCCACGTCTAGCGCCGCCTCGATGACCTTATCCATGTCGTAGTACTTGTACTCGCCCAGGCGTCCGCCGAAGATGACCCCCGGCTCGGCGTCGGCCAGCTTCTTGTACTCGGCGTAGAGCGCGCCGTTCTTCTCGTCGTTCACCGGGTAGTAGGGCTCATCGCCGGGCTTCCACTCGGCGCTGTACTCGCGGCTGATGACGGTCTTGGGCTGGGTGCCGAACTCAAAGTGCTTGTGCTCGATGATGCGGGTATAGGGCGTCTCGGCGTCGGTGTAGTTGACGACGGCGTTGCCCTGATAGTTGTCGGTGTCCAGCGTCTCGGTCTCAAAGCGGACGCTGCGGTACTGCAATGCGCCCAGCTTGTAGCCGAAGTAGGCGTCCACCGGGCCGGTGTAGACGACCCTGTCGGCCAGCTTGTCCAGCTCTGCCTTCTCGGCCAGATAGTCCACGCCCAGGCGCACTTCCACGCCGTCCAGCATCTTCTCCACCATGGCGGTATAGCCGCCGCCCGGGATGCCCTGATACAGAGCGTTGAAGTAGTTGTCGTCGTAGGTAAAACGGACGGGCAGGCGCTTGATGATGAAAGCGGGCAGCTCGGTGCAGGGGCGGCCCCACTGCTTGCCGGTGTAGCCCTTGATGAGCTTTTCGTAGATGTCGGTGCCGACCAGGCTGATGGCCTGCTCCTCGAGGTTCTTCGGCTCCGTGATGCCGGCCTCGGCGCGCTGCTGCTCGATCTTCGCCTTCGCCTCGGCGGGGGTCACGACGCCCCACATCCTGTTGAAGGTGTTCATATTGAAGGGCAGGTTGTAGATCTCGCCGTGATAGTTGGCGACAGGGCTGTTGGTGTAGCGGTTGAACTCCGCGAACTGGTTGACGTACTGCCACACAGCCTTGTTGTTGGTGTGGAAGATGTGGGCGCCGTAGCGGTGGACGTTGATGCCCTCCACCTCTTCGGTGTAGATGTTGCCTGCGATATGAGCGCGCTTGTCGATGACGAGGCAGCGCCTGCCGGCTTTCTTGGCCTCATGAGCAAATACCGCGCCGTACAGGCCAGCGCCAACGATAAGATAATCGTACTGTTTCATCACTGTTTATCCTTTTTCTTCTGTTCGGATTCCGACTCGAGGCCGCTCTTTTTCTGGGCCTCCCGGTACTGGTCGATGGCCGTCTGGATGCGGCTGTGGGCCGCCTCCGGGGTGATATGCTTGAGCTGGGCCGCTGCCATGGTCTGATGACCGCCGCCGCCCAGAGCCTCCATGATGACCTGCACATTCACCGCGCCGAGGCTGCGGGCCGAGATGTTGACGCCGCCGCCCACCTGCACGGCCACGAAGCTGGCCTCCACGTTCTGGATGGTCAGCAGGTCGTTGGCCGCCTGAGCGATGGCCACCCGGGCCTCGGGGGCCACCTCGCCGCTGACGGTGATGGCGCAGCCCCGGTACATCTGGGCTTCCGATACCAGCCTGGCCTTGGTGGTGTACTCCACCATGCTCACGTCAAAGAGCTGACGCACGTGCTCCGTCTCCGCGCCGTAGCGGCGGAGGGCCGCAGCGGCCTCGAAGGTGCGCACGCCGGTGTGGAGGGTGAAGTCACGGGTGTCCAGCATGATGCCGGAGAGCAGTCCCTCGGCCTCGATGCGGTTGGGCTTGTCGTCCCGGTCGCCCACATACTGCAAGAACTCCGTGACCAGCTCACTGGCCGAGGATGCATAGGGCTCGTGGCAGACGAGGTCGGCCTTCTCGATGAAGCCGACGCCCTTGCGGTGGTGGTCGATGACGGCCACCTTGCCGCATTTTTCCAGTATCTCGCGGCTCTCCACCAGACCCAGCTGGTATGTATCCACGACGATACAGAGCGTTCTCTGGGAAATGATGGGCAGGGCGCCCTTGGGGTCGATGAAGTCGTCCTCCTGCCCTGCCGCGATGAGGGCGTTGATAAGGCTGCCCGCCAAAGTGGCGTCACGGCGCACGGCGATGACTGCCGGCACATCGCAGATCTTGCAGATGCGTAGCACGCCCTCGGCAGAGCCGATGGCGTCCAAATCGCTCATCCGGTGGCCCATGATGACCACATGGTCAGCCTCTTTGATGAGCTTGACCAGCTGGTCGGCCACGATGCGGCTGCGCACCTTGCTGCGCTTTTCCACGCCGTGGCTGACGCCGCCGTAGAAGGTAAAGCCGTCCGGGGTCATCTCGGCGGCCTGGTCGCCGCCGCGCCCCTGCGCCATATCCAGCGCCTGAACGGCCATGTCCTGAGCCTCCCGCAGGGTCTTGGCCCCGCGTCCGACGCCGATGGAGATGGAGAGGTTCACGCTGGGGTCGAGGGCGCGGATCTTGTCCAGCACGTCGTAGCCGCGCTTGGCGAACTGCTCCAGCTGGCGCTCTTCCACCACAGCGATGTAGCGGCCGCTGGCCACCCGGCGCAGAAAGCCCGTGCCGCGGCCTATCATATCTTCCAGCACCCGGTTGATGCCTTCCAGCAGGCGGGCGCGCTCGCTGTCCAGCATATCGCTGAACACGTCGTCGTAGCCGTCCACGAGGAAGACCAGATAGCCCGGGCGGCTGGCCTTATATTCGGCCTCCACTTTGCGGAGGGCCGTTTCCTCATTCAGGACAAGAAGGGTCATGCTCTCGGCCTCGCCGGGGACGGTGGAGCTGTGAGCGTTCCACACGCCGTCGGCCAGATTGAGCAGCTGGCCGCTGACCTTGCGTGCCTCCTGCAGGTCGAGGCCGGGCAGCACTTTCTGCACCCGGGGGACCAGAAGGGCTTCACCCTTCATCAGACGGGTGCGGAACTCGGTGTTGTACCACAGCACCGTCTCCCCCGAAAGGAGGGCGGCGGGCTGGCTCAGCGGCTCGAGGCTGAACTGCGTCTTCGATTTTTCGAAGCTGCCGCCGCAGACCCAGCGGGCCACCCAGCTGCGCACCCGGTAGCGGAACACTCCGAACAGGGCGAACCACAGCACCGCCAGCACCACCAGCACAGGCCAGATGGCCGGGCGCTGCACCAGAAGCACCAGCACCAGCAGGGCGCAGAGCACCGCCAGCGCAGCGGTCAGCATTTCAAGAGTCCATCTTGGTTTTTGTTTCATGAAGTGTTATGCCTCCTGCGGGCAGACTCAGACCTCCATCAGGATGGGGAGGATCATGGGGCTGCGCTTGGTGCGGCGGTAGATATAGCTGCTCAGGGCCTCGCGCACCCGGGTCTTGACGCTGTTCCAGTCGCGGACGTGCTCGTCCACGCAGCGGTCAAGAGCCGTCTCCACGATGCTCTGGGCGCCGTCCATCAGGCTCTCGTTCTCCCGCACATAGACGAAGCCGCGGCTCACGAGGTCGGGGCCGGCCAGAACTTTGCCGGTCTTGCTGTCCACGGTGGCCACGATGATGACGAGGCCGTCCTCAGACAGATGCTTGCGGTCGCGCAGGACGACGTTGCCCACATCACCCACGCCGAGACCGTCCACCATGACAGCGCCCGCCGTCACCGGCTCCCCCCCCCCCCTCCCCTCCCCGCCGGCGGGGGTGTTTGCTCCTGCT
>OGRS01001254.1_pt1 | contig 16597 bp, 10 predicted proteins | sample 1553561 | NCBI WGS metagenome assembly OGRS01 (sample SAMEA2580103, study PRJEB22360) | human gut metagenome | biome: human gut; feature: human-associated habitat; material: faeces | place: Denmark | collected 2008/2010
AGCATCATTCTGGGCCGGGCCCTCCGAGGCGGCCGTCGAGCCGGTGAGCAGTGCCCACGATATCCCTGCGGCATCGAGGAGCGGGCCGCTCTTGACGGCATATTGACGCGCAAGGACGCCGGTGGGCGCCATAACGCACGCCTGATTACCCGAATCCGCCGCGCAGGCGAGCGCCACGCAGGCCACGGCGGTCTTGCCCGTGCCAACATCGCCGAGGAGCAGTCGGTTCATCACATGCCCGGCATCGCACATATCGCCGAGAATATCGGCGACCGCGGCCTCCTGCTCATCCGAGAGCGCAAAAGGCAGCGCCTCGCGCATGGCACGCACGCGAGCGCCCACTCTGTGCGCAAACGGCGCGACGTCGAGAAGGTCGCCGTCGTTTCGAAGGCGCAGCGCGAGCTGCAGGTACATGAGCTCGTCATATGCCAAGCGACGACGAGCGAGTTGCACCTCGTTCATCAGCCGCGGGAAGTGGATGGTACGCAGGGCCCGCGAAAGGCTCATAAGCTGCCTGCGGGCGCGCAGTCGGGCGGGCACGGGATCGCAGAACACACCGACCTGCTCCAGTGCAACCGAAGCTATACGACGCATCCAGGCCTGGGATATGCCGTCCGTCACCCGGTGAACCGGCTGGATTCCCGCACGCGCTCCCCCACCATCGAGCTTCTCGAAGTGAGGTGATGCCATTTGCTTGAACCCATAGGCAAACTCCACCTTGCCAATCAGCGCAAGACGGTCGCCGCGGGCAAACTCGCGGGCCAACCAGGGCTGCTTGAAAAAAGCGGCTTTCAGAACACCCGATTCGTCGACGAGAAACACCTCGGTGAGCGTCATGCCGGGCTTAGAAGTCGGACGGTTTGAAACCTTATCGACCGTACCGACGATGGTGCAGACCTCTCCCAACGGCGCGCTCTCAATCGTATACGCCCGCGTGAAATCGAGATAGCGAAACGGGATATGGGAAAGGAGGTCCCCCACCCGCTCGATACCGAGCCGGCGGAGGGCCTCCTCACGTGTGCCTGACACATATTTGAGCCGCGCTACATCCTCATACAGCGCGCAGGCCCGCGACAGGCGGGCAGAAGCGCGCGGGACACTCAGGTCTGCGGCCATGCGATCGAAAACCTATTCGATGGAGAAGATGACGGGATACAGGGGCTGCTCGCCACGATGGGCGTCGATCTCCAGATCGGGCTGGGCCTCCTCAATGGCCTCGATGAGCTTCTCGAAATCCTCGTCGGACATGTCCTGGCCGGCGAGAATGGTGAGAGCATCGCCCTCCTCCTCATCCATCATGCGATTGATGCAATCGAGCGTGACCTGATGCACGTCGGAGCCCACGATATCAATCGAATCGCAGATGATGCCCATAACGTCACCGTCATGGATAGGGGTGCCATCGGAGGCCTGGGAATCACGGACGGCGCGGGTGACCTCGCCGTCGCGGACGGAGGCCTTGGCCTCGGTCATCGCCTCGACGAGATCCTCGACGGGCATGTCGGGCATGACGGCGAAGAGCGCAGAGAACGCCTGCGGAACGGTCTTGGTGGGCACAACGTAAACATGCTTGTCCTCACACGCGCTCGCAGCGGCCTCGGCTGCCATGCGGATATTGCCGTTGTTGGGCAGGATGATAACGGACTCGGCGTTCACGCGAGAAACGGCCTCGAGAAGGTCGGCGGTGGAGGGGTTCATGGTCTGACCGCCGGAAACGACGACGTCGACCCCAAGGGACTCGAGGATCTCGGCCTCACCGGAACCGGCGGCGACGGCCACGAAGCCCAGGGGCTTGGCGGGCTCGGCGGAAGCCTCCTGATCGGCGTGAATCTTGGCGGTGCGCTCGGCGACCTCGAGATCCATGTTGTGAATGAACACCTCGTAGACCTGACCGAACTGAAGCATGTGCTCGAGCACCAGGTTGGGAGTGTTGGAGTGAACGTGAACCTTGTAGTCGGGATACGCGCCAACGAGCAGCTCGCAATCGCCCATAGAGCCGAGGAACTTCAGGGCCTCGTCCTCGTCGAAGGGCTTCTCAGCCTTGAAGAGGAACTCGTTGCAGTAACGGAACTCGGAGCCCTCCCAGTCGTCGTTCGCCTCGATCTTCACGCGGTCGAGCGCGCCGGCCTTGGCGGAGTTGGTGTCGGCCTCGAAGGCGGCGGAGAAGTTCTCGACCTTGGAGGTGCGGCCGAGAGCGGCAGCCACGAAATTCTCGAGGAAGATGGCGAAGCCGAAAGCGCCCGAATCGACGACGCCGTTCTCCTTGAGGACGGGCAGCAGGTCGGGCGTGCGGGCGACGGACTGATATGCCTCGACCACAAGGGCGTCCAGCGTCTCCTCAACGCTCATGCGGCGCTTCTCACACTCGTCGGCCTTGGTGGACACGTCGCGCAGGACGGTCAGGATGGTGCCCTCGATGGGCTTGCGGACCGCCTGGAAGGCGACCTTGACGGCTCGACGGAACGCAGAGGCGATATCGGCGGAGGAGATGGGCTCCCCGGCCTCACGCAGGCCCTCGGCTACACCGCGCAGAATCTGCGAGGTAATGACACCGGAGTTTCCGCGGGCGCCCATAAGGGAGCCGTGGGTGATGGCGCCGGCAATACCGTCCATGTCCGCGTCGACCGAAAGTGCGGCGAGCTCCTTCACGACGGACTGGAGCGTGAGGGACATATTGGTGCCGGTGTCTCCATCGGGAACCGGGAACACGTTGAGCTTGTTGATCTCCTCAGCCTTGTCGGCAACGGCCGCGACGGCGATGGGGAAACAGGTTCGAATGGTCTTTGCAATCATCTGTTCTGGCACTTTCGTCTCGTGAATGCAGGAGGGCGCGGGGCGCCTAGAAGCGGGACTTCATCCCGTCGATGTGGATGGCGATCTTGAGGCTCGCAGGATCGATCTGGGCGATCTCGGAAAGCGTGAATGCCACGGAGCTGGAGAGGTTGTCGGACACGGAGCGCATGTTGACGCCCGCCTCGAGCACGACGTGCAGGTCGACAGTCAGGCCGGACTCGGTGGTGGTGACGAGCACGCCCTTGCGCAGGCGCTGCCCGGGAAGCAGGCGGACGCTCTCAGCACCCTGCATCTGCTCGGCCATGCCGACGACGCCATAGCAAGACATGGCGGCGTAGCCGGCGATATCGGCGATGACCTCGTTCGAGACGCTCAGGGTCCCGGCGATCGGTTCAGTCATGAGGTTCTCCTTCCGCGCGAGCGCGTCGGCGTATCGAGCATACATCCGAGTATTCTACAACTCCGCGCGCTCCGGCACAGACAAAACAGACGGCGCACACGAGGAACGCCTACTCATCCGCCCCCTCATCGAACTGGCTGTTATACAGCTCGGCGTAAAAACCACCCCTCGCGAGCAGCTCCTCATGCGAGCCGGATTCGACGATATCGCCGTCGCGCAGCACCAAGATCACGTCCGCCGAGCGGATGGTGGAAAGGCGGTGTGCGATGACGAAGCTCGTGCGGCCGGCCATGAGGATGTCCATGGCGCGCTGAATGCGCTCCTCGGTACGCGTGTCGACGTTGGAGGTCGCCTCGTCGAGAATGAGGATCGGGCGGTCTGCAAGCAGGGCGCGGGCGATGGTGATCAACTGGCGCTGCCCCTGGCTGACATTGGAGGCGTCCTCGTTCAGCTCGAAGTCATACCCTCCGGGAAGGGTGCGGATGAAATGGTCTGCGAGCGCAGTGCGGGCCGCCGCCTCGACCATGGCGTCATCGGCCTCGATGTTGCCGTAGCGAATGTTCTCCCGGATGCTGCCCTTGAACAGCCACGTGTCCTGCAGGACCATCGCGAAATTCGATCGCAGGTCCTCGCGCGGCAGCGAACGAACATCGGCGCCGTTCACGCGAATCGAGCCGGCGTTCACATCGTAAAAACGCATGAGGAGCTTCATGAGCGTCGTCTTGCCGGCGCCCGTGGGGCCGACGATGGCGACCGTCTGTCCGGGCTCGACCGAGCAGTTGAAATCATGAATGACGGTCTTTTCCGGGATGTAGCCGAACCTTACATGATCGAACTCAACAGAACCCGTGGCGCGAAGAGACTCGGAAAGGGGCGCGGGGTCATCTTCCTCGTCCTCGTCCAGGAACTCAAAGATGCGCTCAGCGGCGGCGGCCAGCATCTGCAGCATATTGGATACCTGGGAAAGCTGTGTGATGGGCTGCGTGAAGTTGCGGATGTACTGGAAGAACGCCTGCGCATTGCCGACCGTGATGCGGCCGGAGATCATGAGGAAGGCGCTCATCATGACCACGGCGACATAGCCGAGGTTGCCGACGAGGCCCATGATCGGCTGCATGACGCCGGAGAGGAACTGTGCGCGCCAACCCGACTCGTACAGCTTTTCGTTCACCTCATCAAACTCCCCGAGCGCCCGCTCGGCCCTGTTGTAAGCCTGGATAAGGGTCTGGCCAGCGAAGCTCTCCTCGATAATGCCGTTCGCCGAACCGAGGAACACCTGCTGACGGCGGAAATGGCGCTGCGACGTGCGGACGACCAGCACAACGCCGAGCAGCGACAGCGGAATGGTCAGGAACGTGACGCCCGCCAAGGCGACGGAGATGGAGAGCATCTGAACACTCACGCCGATCAGCTGCGCCACCGAGGTAATCAGCTGCGTGACACTTTGGTTGAGCGACTGGCCGAGCGTATCGACGTCATTCGTCACGCGGCTCATCACATCGCCCGTGCTGACCCGCTCGAAATAGGCCAAGGGCATGCGATCGATTTTCTCGATGATCTGGCGGCGCAAGCGATAGCAAACGCGCTGCGTGACGCCCGTCATGAGCCAGCCCTGCACCAAGCTGAGGGCGGAGGAGGCGATGTAGATGCACAGAACAGTGGCCAAGATGCGGCCGATAAGCGCAAAATCGACCCCGCCCGTACCGCCGACCTTCGCGGCGATGCCGCGGAACAGCTCCGTAGTCGCCTCACCGAGCACGCGCGGCCCCATGACATTGAACGCAACCGAGCCCACCGCGCACGCAATGGCGACGAACAACGCCAGTTTATCGTGCGCGATATAGCGCACGACCTTTACAACGGCGCCCTTGAAATCTTTAGCCTTTTCGGTCGTGGGACCGTGGCCGTGACGCATATGTGCGGGCATGCTAGCGCACCTCCCCTTCATCCAGGCCGAGCTCTTCTGAGGAAAGCTGGCTCATCGCGATCTCGCGATACGACTCACATGCACGGAGTAGCTCCTCATGGGTGCCCTGCCCCACGACGCGACCATCATCGAGCACCAAGATCTGATCGGCGTGCATGATGGTCGCGATGCGCTGGGCGACGATCACGACGGAGGCGTCGTGCAGCTCATGGGACAGTCCCGCGCGCAGCGCGGCATCGGTCTTGTAATCGAGCGCGGAGAAACTGTCATCAAAGACGAGGATCTTCGGATCGATCGCAAGCGCACGCGCAATCGATAGGCGCTGCCGCTGACCCCCGGAAACGTTTGAGCCGCCCTGAGCGATCGCGGAGCCATAGCCATCCGGTTTGGCATCGATGAACTCGGAGGCCTGGGCGATCCGCGCGGCGCGCGCGACATCCGCATGAGCCATATCGGGGTCGCCGTAGGCGATGTTGCCCTCGATATCGCCCGAGAAGAGCATGCCCTTCTGCGGGACATAGCCGATGAGCGAGCGAAGTTCATGCAGAGACATACGACGCACATCGACCCCGTCGACCGTGATGGACCCCGCGGTCGCATCGTACAAACGAGGGATCATCTGGACGAGCGTGGTCTTGCCCGACCCCGTTGATCCGATGATGCCGAGCGTCTGCCCCGGTTTCACGGTGAAGCTGACATGCTCCAGCGTCGGAGCCTCGGCGTCCGGATAGGTGAACGAGACGTCATCGAAGCTCAGCACGCCGCTCCAGTCGACGCGCTCACCGTCGGCGGTTATATGACTCTGCGGGCCCTCGAGCGTATGTGCGGGATCCACGATGCTCGATTCGGTTGAAAGCACTTCCATGATGCGTTCAGAGGCAATGTCGGCGCGCGGCAGCATAACGGCGACCATCGTGATGATCATGAAGGACATAATCACCTGCATCGTGTAATTCATATACGCCATGAGGTCGCCAACCTGCATACCGCCCGCGTCCACGGCGTGGCCGCCGAACCAGACGATGGCCACCGAGATGATGTTCATGAGCATCATCAGCACGGGCATCATGAAGGACATCGCTCGATTCGTGAATATATAAGTACCGGTGAGTTCACGATTGGCCTCGTCATAACGCTTGCGCTCGCTATCGCTGCGTCCAAAAGCCCGGATCGGCATGACACCGGTGATGATTTCGCGCGCGATGAGGTTGTTGCGGTCCACGAGCTCTTGCATCCTGCGAAAACGCGGCATGGTGAGGCCCATGAGAACGCCGATGACCACCATGATGGCGGCAAGACCGACTAAGATGATCCACTGAAGCCCCGTGCTGCCGAACCCTATGACCTTCACAACCGCACCAACGCCCATGCAGGGGGCGAACAGCACCATGCGCATGCACATGACCAACACCATCTGCACCTGCTGAATATCATTCGTGGCGCGCGTGATGAGCGAGGCCTCCGAAAAACGCCCCATCTCCGCGGGCGAGAAGGACAGGACGCGCTCGTACACATCATGGCGAAGATCGCGAGCGATGCGAGCGGCGGTACGCGATGCGTTATACGCGGCCGCGATGGCGCACAGCGCCGCGACGACCGCGTACGTCAACATGCGCGCACCCTCTCGAACGAGAAAATCGGTCTGAACGCCGGCAAGGTCGACGCCGGCACGTTCATAAGCGAATTTGACGAACTCGATGGCCTGGGAGGCGACAACGGCCCCGCCGTCCGCGCCGAGTGCGCGATGCAGGCCAGCCCGAATGGCCGACGGATCGAACAGCGTGGAATCAGGCGACCCATCTGCCTGTGCCCCAGCAAGCGCCCTGACCGTATCGATGGTTATGGTATCGCCCACCGCGGCCTTAAGCGCGGCCGCCTCGCGTGCATCTTCGACCACGGAGTCGACCGGCACACCGCGCTCGAGCATGAATGCGATCATCTCGGCCTCTCCCAAAAAGCCCTTGATCTCATCACGGTCCCGAAGATTCCCTTCGAATATGCGGACGCCATCGGCATCGGGACTCGAATAGAGCGCCTCGACGCGATTGACCTCACCGGGCGTCAGCAAGAGTTCGACATCGCCAAGGTCGTCGGAGGTGATGCGGTTGGGCACCACATCCTCGATGCCTCCCCGGCTGATGCCGGTGTCGACGATCTCACTCATAACCGAAGGTAACGTGAGCTCGCAATATGCTTGCACCATAAGTAGCGCGAGCGCCAACGCGAGATTGGCCTTGTGATGTCTCAGGAACCTGAATATCTTCACCGGTGCCTCCCCCAAACGCACTTACAACTCAAACGACGAAATTTGCGAACGGTATTTTCTCCATCTCATGCGCCCTGAATCCGTAAGAGCCCCATTCCATAAAAGCTCAACAATTTAGGTACCTCATAACTATCTGTCAAAGGTGGAGGTCAAACCACTTGCGCACGCACATGACGGCCGTATAATGTGGTCCGCGCGCTGCATCCCACGCCGCGGAGCGCACACTTCTCGTTCATTGTGGAGATTCCGCACATGAATGGGCTTCTATGGTATAGTTCATTGCTGTTTGTTCACGCGACCTCATTTTCGGTCGCCTAAGAAGGGTCACTGACATGTCCAAAGTTTGCGAAATCTGCGGTAAGCACCCCGTTGCTGGTCGCTCCATCAGCCACTCCCACCGCGTCTCCAACCGTAAGTTCCGTCCGAACATCCAGCGCGTGTACGTCGTCGTGAACGGCGTCCGTCGCAAGATGAACGTGTGCACCAGCTGCCTCAAGGCCCAGAAGGTGGCCCGCTCCTAAGCACTCCCCTCTTTGGACAAACGTTTGCTTGCATACGCAGCGCCCCGGCATCGCCGGGGCGTTTTTTGTATCAATGTACCGCTCCTGTCGAACTAAACCGCCTGGGCGCCATCGATGACGACGGCAAGGTCAACTTCATTCTTGCTGACATAGGCTCGATGGCGCCGAGAATACAATTTCATGACCACCCATCTGCGCATGCATCTGATCCAAATCTGACCGACATAGCCAGAACAAACCAAGATATAGATGTGATTGAAGGAAGCCCTGTGGAATACAGACATCAACGTCTCAATTTGTACCTGTCCCCAATTGAGATCACATTTTGAGATCTCCAATGAAATGAGTGAAACGTTTCAGTTGATGGGAATACGCCACGGTTTAAACACAAATAGTGATGTTTCATGCTATTGAAGCGCTCCATTCGACCGTTTACGGCTGAATATCCGCCATTCGCCATAATGAAGCGTTTCATTACTATAGAGTACGACTTGTTGGGAAAACCCGCTTCTCGCAAAGGAGAGCAGAATGGCGAAGAAACCTACCGTTGCCGCCGCCCCCGAAATCGTAGATTCGATCGAATCCCTTGAGGCCAAGCTCGCGCACATGCGTGAGGCCCAGGGGATTTTTGCTACCTACTCCCAGGAGCAGGTCGACAAGATCTTCTACGAGGCCGCTATGGCAGCCAACAAGGCCCGCATCCCCCTGGCCAAGATGGCCGTCGAGGAGACCGGCCGCGGCGTGCTCGAGGACAAGGTCATCAAGAACCACTATGCCGCCGAGTACATCTACAACGCGTATAAGGACACCAAGACCTGCGGCGTGATCGAGCGCGACGATGCCTACGGCATCACCAAGATCGCCGAGCCCATCGGCATCGTGGGCGCGGTCATCCCGACCACCAACCCCACCTCCACCGCGATCTTCAAGTGCCTCATCTCTCTGAAGACCCGCAACGCCATCATCATCTCCCCGCACCCGGCGGCCGCCAAGTGCACCATCGCCGCCGCCAAGCTCGTGCTCGACGCCGCCGTCAAGGCCGGCGCTCCCGAGGGCATCATCGGCTGGGTGGACGTCCCCTCCATCGACCTCACCAACAAGGTCATGGCCGACGTCGACATCATCCTGGCCACCGGTGGCCCCGGCATGGTCAAGGCCGCCTACTCCTCCGGCAAGCCCGCCCTGGGCGTCGGTGCCGGCAACACCCCCGTCATCATCGACGATACCGCCGACACCAAGCTCTCGGTCAACTCCATCATCCACTCCAAGACCTTCGACAACGGCATGATCTGCGCCTCCGAGCAGTCCGTGACCGTCCTCGAGTCCGTGTATGACGAGGTCAAGTCCGAGTTCGCCCACCGCGGTTGCTACTTCGTGAAGAAGGGCGCCGAGATGGAGGCCCTGCGCTCCGCCATGTTCAAGAACGGCGCGCTCGACCACCGCATCCCGGGCATGCCCGCCGCCAAGATCGCCGAGCTCGCCGGCATCGAGGTCCCTGCCAAGACCAAGATCCTGATCGCCGAGGTCACTTCCGTCGATCTGGAGAAGGAGGAGTTCGCTCACGAGAAGCTCTCCCCCGTCCTGGCCATGTACAAGGCCCCCGATTTCCAGACCGCCGTCGACATGGCCGAGCACCTGGTGCTCGCCGGTGGCCCCGGTCACACCGCCTCCCTCTACGTGCATCCGGCCCAGGCCGAGAAGATCTCCCTCTTCGAGCACACCATGAAGGCCTGCCGTATCGTCATCAACACCCCCTCCTCCCAGGGCGGCATCGGTGACCTGTACAACTTCGGCATGAAGCCCTCCCTCACCCTGGGCTGCGGCTCCTGGGGTGGCAACTCCGTCTCCGAGAATGTTGGGGTGAAGCACTTGATCAACGTCAAGACCGTGGCCGAGCGCCGCGAGAACATGCTGTGGTTCCGCGCTCCCGAGAAGGTCTACTTCAAGAAGGGCTCCACGCCGGTCGCCCTCGACGAGCTCGGCACCGTGATGGGCAAGAAGCGCGCCTTCATCGTCACCGACCAGTTCCTCTTCAAGAACGGCAACACCCGCGCTATCGAGGCCAAGCTCGACTCCATGGGCATCGCGCACGACTGCTTCTACGACGTCGAGCCCGATCCGTCCCTGCAGTGCGCTCGCCGCGGTGCCGCCCAGATGGCCCTCTTCGAGCCTGACGTCATCATCGCCGTCGGCGGCGGCTCCGCCATGGACGCCGGCAAGATCATGTGGGTCATGTACGAGCACCCCGAGGCGAACTTCGAGGATATGGCCATGGACTTCATGGATATCCGCAAGCGCGTCTACACCTTCCCCAAGATGGGCGAGAAGGCCTACTTCGTGGCCGTCCCCACCTCCTCCGGTACCGGCTCCGAGGTGACCCCGTTCGCGATCATCACCGACAAGGACACCGGCATCAAGTGGCCGCTCGCCGACTACGCGCTGCTGCCGAACATGGCCATCGTCGACGTCGACAACGCCATGACCGCCCCCAAGGGCCTCACGAGCGCCTCCGGCATCGACGTGATGACCCACGCCATCGAGTCCTACGTCTCCATCATGGCGTCCGACTACACCAAGGGCCTGTCCATGAAGGCCGCGAAGCTCGTCTTCGAGAACCTTCCCAGCTCCTACGAGAACGGCGCCAACGACCCGCACGCCCGTGAGGAGATGCACAACGCCTCCTGCATGGCCGGCATGGCCTTCGCCAACGCCTTCCTGGGCCTCAACCACTCCATGGCCCACAAGCTCGGCGCCTTCCACCACCTGCCTCACGGCATCGCCAACGCCGTCATCCTGACCCGCGTCATGCGCTACAACGCCGCCGAGGCCCCGGTCAAGATGGGCACCTTCTCCCAGTACCCCTACCCCAACGCGCTCGCCGCGTACGCCGAGATGGCCCGCTACTGCGGCGTCGAGGGCAAGGACGACCGTGAGGTCTTTGAGAACTTCTGCGCCAAGCTCGAGGAGCTCAAGGCCACCATCGGCATCAAGGAGACCATCGCCGACTACGGCGTGGACGAGGCCTACTTCCTCGAGTCCCTCGACGAGATGGTCGAGCAGGCGTTCAACGACCAGTGCACCGGTGCCAACCCGCGCTACCCGCTGATGAGCGAGATCAAGGAGCTCTACCTCGACGCCTACTACGGCCGTGAGCCCCAGGACTACGCCGTCCTGTAAGCGCATCCGCTTCCCGCCCGTTTGCCGCCGCTCACCCAACTCATCGCGAGCGGCGGCGCGGGCGTCCTAAGATGGTGTAGATCCATTGATGGCGTAGACCCATTCAGAAAGGAAGGCACACCATGAATCTGCCCGAGTCCAAGACCGTTATCGTCGAGCACTCCAACAAGAAGGTCTACGACCTGGGCGACAAGATCGCCAAGGTCTTCAACTCCAACAAGCCGGCTTCCGATGTCTTCAACGAGGCCCTGAACCTCGCCCGCATCTCCGAGTCCGGCATCCGCGCCCCGAAGGCCCTCGAGGTCTCCGAGGTCGCCGGTGAGGGTTGGGGTCTGCTCACCGAGAAGGTCCCGGGTGTGACGCTCGCCGACAAGATGGCAGCCGAACCCGCCAAGTTCTACGAGTACCTCGAGCAGTTCGTCGACCTGCAGGTCGAGATTCACGCCGAGCGCTCCCCGCTGCTCAACCGTCAGCGTGACAAGTACGCCCGTATGATCAACGGCCTCCAGCACATCAACGCCACCACCCGCTACAACCTCATGGAGCGTCTGGACGGCATGAAGAAGGAGTTCCAGATCTGCCACGGCGACTTCAACCCGAGCAACGTCATCGTGGCCGAGGACGGCCAGCTCTACGTCTGCGACTGGGCCCACGCGACTCAGGGTTCCCCTGCCGCCGACGCAGCCATGACCTACCTGCTGTTCGCCCTTAACGACAAGCAGCAGGCCGATGCCTATCTCGAACTGTACTGCGACCGCGCCGACGTCCCGATGCAGGTCGTCCGCCAGTGGATGTCCATCGTCGCCGCCGCCGAGCTCTCCCGCAAGCGCACCGACGTCAACGATGAGTTCCTCATGAGCTGGATCGACGTCGTGGACTACATGGGCTAACAGCCTGACAATCCGCGCGAGAACGCGTTCATGGCAACGGCCCCGGAGACAGACGATCTCCGGGGCCGTTAGCTTTTCAAAACTGCTTGCACGCGTCAGCGAATGAGATACGCCGCAATGGCGCCTTCATGGCAAGTCACTTCGGCATCATCCGTGACGATATTCGAGATGCCCAAATCACTCAACAGCTCGACGCGTTTGTGATCGAGCTCCCACTCCATCCCCCGCTCAGATACGACCCCGACGGGACTCAGGCATACGAACGAGAACGTCGAACCCTGAAAGCCCGTCATCTGCCATGACGCGCCCGCCCTGAGCAGGCGACCGGAAAAGCCCTGTTCCTCGAGGCAAACCGGGCCGTCCCATCTCAAGATGCAGCCAAGTGCTGCGAGGGCGTGATCGGGCCGTCCCCCCGTCAGGCACGTGCACACCAGCTCGACGCTCCCCCAACGCGAATCGATCGCGCGAAGGGCGAGCGAAAGGTCGGTAAAATCCTTATACGGGTCATAACGTTCGACGGCCAAAACTTCAGAGGGTTCTCCCTCTTCGCAACGACGAACCGCCAACAGGCCGCGAGCGCCCACCGAGTCCGCGTCGCCGCAGAACAAGTCACATGGCAGTCCGGCATCCAGCACCGCATCGAGACCCCGATCCACTGCCACGACCAAATCGCAGCCGGCATACAGGTGCTTGAGAAACACAGCATCGCAGGTCTGCGGTGAGCCTCCGACAAGAAGGACGCGCAACGCATCCGCTTGGGTTTCGAGGACGCTGCTCATGCCTTTCATATAAGACCACCTGACGTATAGCACAATTACGGACAAATTGCCATCTTACCCAATATTTCGCGATCATGCGCACGGCAAACGCAGCTCAAAACAGGCCCTTACAGTAGGTTGCTTATCAAACCCCTTGCTTACGGGGTATTTACCAAAAAGCCCAGCATGTCAAGCTAAAATGTGATTGTTTCACCCATGGGGCGATTTATACCGATTGCCGCATTCTTGTCTATTTTGTGATGAACGAGTGATACGGTAAGTATCGTCACTGGTTCCACATGCGTCGATGCGAGTGGAACGAACGCAGCACATCTGCGTCCCCTTCCGTCTAAGTACGCATGCCGAGCCCGAGACGTTTCGTTGGTTTACGGCAGAACGCCGCGCATACGATCGGAAGGTTGAGATGGCCGCCAATAAGACAGAGCGCAAGACCCGAGGACTCGCCAAGGGACCCGTTGCCGCAGCACAACCCAACCTCATGCTCACAGATGACGACATCCACCTGTTCGGAACCGGCATGTGGCAGCGCGCGTGGGAAAAGATGGGCGCCCACAAAGACGTTCAAGGCAACTCCGAAGGCTGGCTTTTCCGCGTTTGGGCCCCTCAGGTCTCAAGCGTGCACGTCGTCGGTGATTTCAACGGCTGGGGGCCCGAGTCCTCGCCCCAAGGCACCGCCGCTCCCACGTGCCGCCAATAGCGATATATGGGAGAGCTTCGTCCCCGGCCTTGAGCAGGGATCGCTTTACAAATACGTGATCGAAACCGATGCGGGGGAGCTCCTCTGGAAGGCCGACCCGTTCGGTTTCTACGCTGAGACTTGCCCTGGAACAGCATCCAAGCTCTGGGACCTCGGTGGATACACCTGGAAAGATGCCACATGGCTGAATCGCCGCGCCGAGCGCGACATCATGAAGAGCCCGCTTAACATTTATGAGGTGCACCTGGGCTCCTGGAAGCGCCATGGCAACGAACCGCAGGGCGAGGCGTGGCCGAAGGCAACTGGAGCTGGCAAGCCAATGAGGGCACCTGGCCCGGCCCCGGCGATCCGTTCCCGGCGCAACGCGGAACGTACTACACCTACGACGACCTCTCTGATGAGCTCGTGGCTTACGTCAAGAAGATGGGCTATACCCATATCGAGGTCATGCCCCTCTCCGAGCACCCCTTCGACGGATCTTGGGGATATCAGGCTACGGGATACTTCGCAGCAACCTCTCGTTACGGCACCCCCCAACAGCTCATGCACTTCGTCGACGCCTGCCACAAGGCCGGCATCGGAGTGATTCTGGACTGGGTTCCCGGGGGCTTTTGCGCCAACGCCGAGGGACTTGCGACCTTCAACGGCCGTATGCTCTTCGAACGCGAGATTCACCCCAACTGGGGCACGCACAAGTTCGATTTCTCCCGCCCCGAGGTTCGCAGCTTCCTCGTGTCCAACGCCCTCTTCTGGATCGAAGAGTTCCATGTCGACGGCATCCGCATGGATGGCGTATCGAGCATGCTCTATCTCAACTTCGGCGTGGACAACCCAGCGGACAAGAAGTTCAACAAGTACGGCACCGAGGAGGACCTCGACGCCTCCGCGTTTATCCGCCAGGTCAACTGCGCCGTGGGCAAGGAATTCCCCGATGTCATGATGATCGCCGAGGAATCCACCGCATGGCCCCTGGTCACCTATCCCGCAGAGGACGGCGGCCTGGGATTCCACCTCAAATGGGATATGGGCTGGATGAACGACACCCTGCACTACATGCAGTGCGACTTCCCTTGGCGCCCGGGCAACCACAGCCTGCTCACCTTCTCCATCATGTACGCCTTCTCGGAGAACTTTATCCTGCCGCTGTCGCACGATGAGGTCGTGAACGGCAAGTGCTCCCTGATCGGACGCATGCCGGGCGACGACTGGCGCCGCTTCGCCGGTCTGCGTACGCTCGCCTTCTACCAGATGACCCACCCCGGCGCCAAGCTCACCTTCATGGGTGACGAGATCGGCCAGCAGATCGAATGGCGCTACTACGAGTCCATCGAGTGGTTCCTCGCCAAGGATTTCGACGCCACCCACGGCGCTCAACAGCGCTTTATCGAGGCACTCAACCACTTCTACACCAAGCAGCGCGGACTGTGGCAAAACGCCTATACCGAGCAGGGCTTCGAATGGATCGACGCCAACAACTCCGAGCAGTCCATTGTGAGCTTCGTGCGCCACGGCGATAAGCCGGCCGACGACCTGCTCATCCTGATCAACTTCGACCCGGCATCCTACGAGACCTATCGCGTGGGAACCCCGCGCGAGGGCGATTGGGAGCTCGTCTTCAATACGGACGAACCGACCTTTGGCGGATCCGGCTTTCCGGTGGTCGACATGGCCTCCTCCAAACCCGAGCCCTGGAACATGCGCGACAACTCAATCGAAATCGCCGTTCCCGGCCTCGCCGGCCTGGTCTACCGCCGTCGCCGCGCCTCCTCCTACAAGCCTCCCAAGGCAAAGACGCCAAAGACAAAGGCCGAGTCCAAAACCAGGACATCCCGCGCGAAGTAAGCACCGACTTCGGAGCACCTCGCGCCCACGATGACGCAACCGCACGCCGGGCCAATCGTGCGCTTGCGACTATCACCAACCCGACCCCTTCTCGAAAGGAAACCATGGATAAGATCTACGAGAACAAAGAGCAGTTCATCGAGCAGTACCGCCAGCACGTGCGTGCACTGTCCGGCAAGGAGTTCGAGGATACGAGCGATATCGACCGCTTCACCGCGCTGGCCAACATGGTCGCCGGCGATGCCCGCGTCATTGCCGCCAAAACCGACGAGCGCAACCGCACCGAGGGCAAGAAGCGCGTCTACTACTTCTCCATCGAGTTCCTCATCGGTCGCCTGCTCGATAACTACCTGCTGAACCTCGGCATTCGTGACCTCGTGGCCGACGCCATCGCCGACATGAGCGGCGATCTCGACGAGATCGAGCGCCAAGAGCCCGATCCGGCCCTGGGCAACGGCGGCCTCGGTCGCCTCGCCGCATGCTTCCTCGACTCGATGGCCCACGAGGGCATCGCGGGCTACGGCAACGGCATGCGCTATCGCTACGGCCTCTTCAAGCAGGAAATCGTCGATGGCCGTCAGGTCGAAGTAGCCGATGAATGGCTCTCCAAGGGCTATCCCTGGGAGGTCAAGCGCCCCGACAAGGCCGTTCGCATCGGCTTCGGCGGGTACGAGGTCTCACGCCCAGAGGGCGGCTACTCCTGCTACTCCGTTGAGGGGACCGATGACGTCCTGGCCGTGCCTTACGACATTCCGATCGTCGGTTACGGCGGCGAGACCGTCAACAAGCTGCGCTGCTGGAGCGCCGAGCCCATCGACGACCATTTCGATCTCGACGCCTTCAACGCCGGCGACTACACCGGCGCCGACCGCGACCGCGCCAATGCTGAGGCCATCTCCGCCATCCTGTATCCCAACGACGCCGGCGAGCATGGCCGCCTGCTTCGCCTCAAGCAGGAATACCTGTTCGTTGCCGCGGGCATCCGAACCCTCCTCGACACCTTTGAGCGCGAGCACGGCAAGGCCTGGAACTGCCCCGCTATGTGGCCATCCATACCAACGATACGCACCCGGCGATGTGCGGACCCGAGCTCATGCGCATCCTCATGGACGAAGAGTGCCTGACCTGGGACGACGCTTGGGAAATCGTGACGAACACGGTGTCCTACACCAACCACACCATCCTGCCCGAGGCTCTCGAGAAGTGGCCCATCTCCACCTTCTCCACCCTGCTGCCCCGCGTGTACCAGATCATCGACGAAATCAACCGTCGCTGGCGCGAGAGCTTCGACATGAGCAAGCCCGA
>OGRS01001258.1_pt1 | contig 16519 bp, 13 predicted proteins | sample 1553561 | NCBI WGS metagenome assembly OGRS01 (sample SAMEA2580103, study PRJEB22360) | human gut metagenome | biome: human gut; feature: human-associated habitat; material: faeces | place: Denmark | collected 2008/2010
GGATACAGTTATAATGGCACTTGGTACTTCTCCAAATCCATTAATCTCATCTACTACAAAAAATCTTGAAACAAATAGATGGAAATGTATTGTGGCTGATGATTTTGGACAAACTTCAAGAAAAGGAGTTTTTGCAGGGGGAGATGCTGTTTCTGGAGCTGCCACTGTAATTTTAGCTATGGGAGCTGGTAAAAAATCAGCAAAAGCTATTGATGAATATATAAAATCTAAAAAATAATTTTTTAAGGCTCGAAATTTTTCTGAGCCTTTTTTATTTTATAAAACAAAAAAGATGCCGACCAAAATCAACATCTTTGTTTATTTTTTGAGTGGCGATTCTGACGCGAATTGAACGCGTGACCTACGCCTTAGGAGGGCGTCGCTCTATCCAACTGAGCTACAGAATCGTACCAATTACTCTTTATTATAACTATATTTTATGAAAAATGCAAGTCTATTTTTCCAATATCCCTTTCAATCCATATGAAAAATGTTTCTTTCCAAGCCAACTAATGAGTTTCAATTTTGTAGAATAATCTTCAAAAAGATTTGATTTTTCTAAATGATTTACAACCTTAGAAAATTTTATTAACTCCTCCATAAAATGTGCATCACTGCCAAAAGTTACCTCTTTTCCATATCTTTCCTGTACATCTTTTGCAATTTTATTTCTAAAATTTGGAAGAGCATGATTATGAATCTCTATTGCATCAACTCTAGCAATAACATTATAAATATAATCTTTATTTTTCAAAAAATTTTTTTGAGCAAGCCCTGCTATATGAGGAATTGACTTATAACATTTAAAATTTTCCAAAGCTCTCAAATAATAATGAATATCTTGATGAGTTTTAGACATTCTATATCTATTTTTATTTGGCTCAATAAAAGATTTATAAAAATAAATCAAATCATCTTCAGTTTTAAAATAAACTAACATTTCAAATCCGTCTACACACCCAAGCTCAATCCCAGGAACTACATTTACTCCCATTTTTCTAAGTAAAATATTTCCAGCTATGGCATTGTGGTCTGTGACAGCTACTAAATAACTTTTATCTTTTAAGTATTTTTCCAAAGCTCGACAGTTTATAAAACCGTCAGAGTAGTTTGTATGAATATGTAAATCTATAACTTTTTCTTCGCTATTTTTTTCAACATAAAATTCCTGAAAAAATTCATTTAATTTTTGGTCTTTCATAATACTCCTCCTAGCTTTTTCAATAGTTTAAATAATAGGAGACATCAATCTTGAAACAGACTCTTTTACTTTTTCTACAATACCTCTTTCTTTTATCATCATTTTTGTTATAGCTTCACTATTTGATAAATCTTCAAAAAATAGTTGTCTTAAATATCCAATAAGTTCTATATCATAAATCATATAATTTATTTCAAAATTTTGATAAAGACTTCTATAATCAAAGTTTGAACTTCCAAAAGACGCAATCTCATTATCTATAATAAGCATTTTGCTATGTAAAAATCCACCATTATATTTATAAATCTCTGCTCCTCTTTCAAAAAGTTCTATAGAAAAGTTTTGGTTTGCCCAATAAACAAAAGGGTGGTCTGGTTTATCAGGTATTATTATTTTTACTTCAATTCCAGATGCAAGAGCTATCCTTAAACAATCTAGCAATAAATCATCTGGGACAAAATATGGACTTTCTATATATATACTTCTTTTGGCTTCCATTATCATTTTTATATAAGAATCTCTTATGGTTCTGTTTTCATAGTTTGGTCCACTACTAATAAGTTGAACTGCATTAACATCATACTTTTTAAAATTTTCATAGATAATATCAACCTTTTTTCTAAGAACTCTATCAGTTTCAGTATAATCCAAATGTTTTTTCTGTAAAAAACTCCACATTATATAAAATTCTCTTTCTATATCAACAGACGCTTCTCCCTCAATTCTCGCTCCTGTGTCTCTCCATTTACCAAAATCACTATTTCCTATATATTCATCTCCAATGTTAAATCCACCTGTATATGCTATTAGACTATCAATTACACAAATTTTTCTATGGTCACGATAATTTGCTCTAATATTTCCTATTTTTATTAGAGGAAAATTTGATGGAAAAAATACTTTAAGTTCTACTCCGCTTTCTTTTAAAGATTTTTTTCTAGCTCTTTTTAATTTTCTAGTTCCTATACCATCAACTATAATTTTTATTTTTACTCCCTCTTTAGATTTTTTCTCTAAAAGGTCGTAAAATTTTCCACCAAGTTCATCATCGCTAAAAATATAATATTCCATATTGATAGTTTCTTTTGCATTTTCTATATCTCTTAACATTCCCTCGAAAAATGAGTTCCCCTCTTTGAAAAAACAAACTGTATTATAATATGTAACTTTATTTCCAATGGTTGTACTTATATAATTTGTAAGTTGATTTCTCTTTTCAACGAGCTTTATTTTATAATTATCACTTTTATAAAGCTCTTTGAAAAAAGTTCTTGAATAAAACTTTTTAACTTTTCTTCTTTTGTAAAATTTAAGTCCAAAAAATAGATAAGCTAAAAATCCTAAATAAGAGGTAAGAAGAAGTAACGTTATCCAAAATAAAGTATACATCGGTCTTTTTCTTTCTAGGAAAAGTACAATCAAAGCAAAAACAATATTTATAAAAAAAACTGAGTCTTTTAAGATAGCTAACATTTTTTCCCTCCCTCATTTTATTTAATATATTATACCACCTTTTTTCCTCAAATAATATAAATATTGTTGACTTTAAAAGGATAAAATACAAAAAAAGTAATTGAGAAATTTACAAATTTGGTATATACTTATTATATAAAGAACAATTTTGGAGGAGAGATTAGAATATGAACTTTTTTGATGACATTAAACTAGAAAAGAAATTTAACTTGATTACGGCAAATTTTTATAAAGAATTGGATTCTTGCCCAAGTAGGGTTAAATTATCTGATTTTATTCTAAAATCTTTTAATTACTCAAATATAAATAATTTAAAAATAGATTCTCTTTTTGAAGTGAGTCAGACTTTTATCGACCAAGTAGTTTGCACAAAATCTGGACTTTTCAAAAAGATTCAATTTTTGTATGAGAATAAAAAATTTGATTTAGGATATATTAACTCTTTAATTGATGACAACAGAATTTCATCTATTGTTAATATTAATTATGATAACTCTTTTTGTGAAAATCCTAAAGCAATAAAAATCTCTCCATTTGATAAAACTTCTTTTACAGTAGGAAAATCTAAAATTTACAAACCTTTAGGAGATTTGGTTACTGCTGATACTTGTGTTATCACTAAACAAGATTTTAGAAAATTAAAAGTTTTACCTTTTTATAAAAATTATTTTGATGGAATTAGATATGAATTAAAACTTAGAAAAAATATTATTTTAGCTTTTGATATAGAGGATTCGGATTTCTTTGAAATTCTTGATTTTATCTTTGGAGATTATCCAGAATCTTTAAACGATATCTATATGGTAGTTAAAAATACTATTACTGACAATAAAATTTTAAACTTTATAAAAAAATATAATATCCAAATTTTAAAATATGATTCTTTAGAGTTTTTAGAAAAACTTGAGACTTCTCTAAATATTGACCCTGAAATTTTAGAGGAAAATAAAAAAGAAGTGATGGAAGAACTTAGAGAAGAAGTTCAATTCTCTCTTTTTGAACAACCAATAAATGAAAATGTTGTTGCTGAAGAAAAGAACGAAGATGAAAAAGTTGAAGAAATTAGCCAAACTACTAGTGAAGAAAAAACTAATGAAAATGAAATAGAAGAAGTTATCGAAGAAAAAGAAGAAATCCAAGAGATAAAAGAGGATAATTCTTTAGAAAATATAGAAGAAAATAGTTGTGAAGATGCTATTGAAGACACTTCTAGTGAAACAGAAATAGAAACTGTAAATCCTTTTAAATCAACAGAGGATAGATTTGCTGAGTTAAAAGAAAAATTAAATAAGATAGCTAAATCTATTGAAGGATTTAAAGAAGTTTCTGAGTTTGTTGAAACTGTTAAATCTGAAGATACTCCTTATGAGGTTGAAAAATCTGAAGAAGTAACTGAAGAAATAGAAAATATTTCTAATGATATTGAAACTTTAGAAATTGTTGAAAATATTAAAGAACCTAAACTAGATGAATCTGAAAATATCTCTGATGCAACTGAAAATACAGAAGAAAATAAAGTTGAAAAAATAGAAAATATCGAAAATACTTCTAATGAAAAAATAGTTGAAGAAATTATTGAAACTGAAACTTCTATAGAAAATACTCCTTGCAAAGAAAATTTATCTATTGAACCAATAGAAAAAATAAAAGAAAATATTTCTGAAGTTGAGGATAAATCTAATAAAGAAATAATCGAAGAAGTAAAAGAGGAAGTAATTGAAACTGCTCCTATTGAAATAGTAGAAGATAAAAAAGATGAAAATGTTTGTGAAACTATTGAAGAAATTATTCCAAAAGAATTAACTCTTGAAAAAAATGAATTTAAGTTAGAAACAGCTCTTGAGCAAAAATATTCATCAAGTGGACTTAATTCTTTCCCAATCTTTGCTAGCAATATTCCAGAAGATATCGACCTTTCTGAAGTAGAGATTGTTGGAAGTGCTGAAATGAAAATTGGAGAGCATACAAACAGTAGTTTTATGAGAATTTTATCTACAAAAGATAAATCAACTTCTCTTCTTGAAATAAAATCAAGAGAATTAAGATTAAGATTTAGCATTATTTATGATACACCTGGAATGTTCAAAGTTACTAGTGATTATCTACACTATGAAATCTCTACTAGCACAACTCATGGAAGAGCAATTGTAGTTTTAGAGATGTTAGAATCATTATTTGGTGGAACTCCTATGGAATTTTCATTTAAAAATCTTTCAGGACAAATATCTTTAAATAATCCTACTGAATTAATAAAAATAAAATCTGCTTTAAATTTATTTAGACTTGCAAAAACAGCTGGGATAAAAATCCAAATGAATAAATTAGAAAATATTCAAGAAATTTTCTATAAATTAAATCTTGAAATTTTATTACAAGATAAAAATTATTCAACTTGGTGTAACTATGAAACAGATAGAAAAGATATAAATATTGGAGATAAACTTACTTTTAGAAGAGTTTTCTCAATAGATAAGAAAAATATTGAAGAAGTTATAGTTCTTAAAAAGCCTGTAGCTGAAAAAGATATAGTAGATAATAAAATCATTGGAAAAAGCAAAGTATGTACAGTTTACTTAAGAAAAATAAGAGGTGAATTTTAATGCTTGAAAAAGATAAGTTTCTTAGGGAATTTTCTATCAGTGAAAAAACTTTTGAAGCCACTGGTATAAAATGGAAAACCCTTGAAGAAATTTATGATGATTATGTAAAATTAGTTCCTCTTTTAGAAAAAAAAGCTGACGAGTTTACTTTTAAATTGATAGACTCAAAGGCTGTTCACTCTGTAAGAAGAAGAGTAAAAAAACCTACTCACCTAATAGAAAAAATTATTAGAAAAGGGAAAAAATATCAAAAAAGAAATATTAATGTAGATAATTATAAAGAAATTATTACTGACCTTATTGGAGTTAGAGTTTTACATCTTTTTAAAGAGGACTGGGTAGAAGTTCATAAAGAAATTTTAAAAACTTGGGATATTGCTGAAACTCCTCAAATAAACGTTAGACCTGGAGATTATTCAGAAGAGTTTTTAGAAAAAGCAAAAGAGTTTATGAACTGTGATATTATAATAAGGGAACACGGTTATCGTTCTGTCCATTATCTTATAGAAGTTCCCCTTGAAGAAACTAATGAAAAAGTTTATACTGAGATGCAAGTAAGAACTGTTTTTGAAGAAGCTTGGAGTGAGATAGACCATATTATCAGATATCCTTATGATGTTAATAATCCAATTCTTAATGAATATTTAAGTATTTTCAATAGAATTGTAGGAAGTGCTGATGAAATGGGTACATTTATAAAAAATCTTAAACCAACAGTCAGTGAAAATTTTGGACCTGAATCAGACAGGGAACTTGATAATAAATTCAAATAATAAGGATACACTTATGAAAATTTTAATTTCTGAAGAAAATTTTATTCATAATATAAATTTTTTGAAAAAAAAATATGACAGAGATATTTTACCTGTTATCAAAGCAAATGGTTACGGACACGATTTGAAACTTATCGTGTCTTTACTTTTAAAATATAAAATAAACCAATGTGTGGTGGCTCGTCTTTCTGAAGCTTTGGAGATTTTAAATTCTCTTTCTATACCAAAAGATTTTAAAATTTTGATTTTGGAGTCTATCTCTGAAGAAAATTTTAAATATATTTTAGATTATCCTCAAATTCTTTCCACAGCAAACTCTATTGGTGATATTTTAAAACTTTTAGAAAATAAAATCCCTACAACCCAAATTCAAATAAAAATAGATTTAGGATTTGGAAGAAATGGGATAACGACTGATGAAATCCCTCTGCTAAAAGAAATTATTTCTAAAGAAAATACTAAATTTTCTGGAATATTTTCTCATCTTTTCTCTGTTCCTTATAAAAAAGGTATTGAGCTTATAAATATTTTTGAAAATATTTTAAATACTCTTGGAAAAGATAGATTTTCTATGATACACCTTCAAAATAGTCTTGGAATTAGTAATTATGGAACTATCCCTTTTACAACTCATCTTAGACCGGGAATGTTTATCTATGGATTTTATGAAGATGGAGCTTATGAAAAAAATTTAAAAAAAGTTTTTTCTTTAAAAGGAAATGTTACAGCTATTAAAAATATAAAAAATATAGATTATTTAGCTTATACTCCAAAAGAAAAACTAAAAACTACTTCTGAAAATATCGGTTTTGTAAAGATTGGTTATGGAGATGGGTTTTTAAAATCAAATGAGGGGTCTTTTGTTAAAATAAAAGATAAATTTTATAAAATTCTTCTTATTACTATGGATAATACTTTTATAGAAGTTGATGAAAATATAAATATTGGTGATGAAGTAGAAATCTATTTTGATTTTGATGTTACAAAAAAACATCTAAAAATAAATATTTGCGAATTTTTACCAATCCTCTCTTCAAGAATACCAAGAATATTAGGTAAAAATTGAACTATTAAAATTATGTTTTTAATAAATTCAGATAGTTAAGACAGTATATTAAATTTTAATAAAAAATAAATCAACTAGATTAAAAGAAGTATCAACATATAACTTTAAATAGGAGAATTATTATGACTGAAGAAAATAAAAAATATGTAGAAGAAAGTAAAAGCCTTATTCAAAAGTTTTTACAAGAATCGACTAGATTGGAAATAGGTGAAATTCCTCTGAGCTTTGAGAAAGGACAAGATTTTTCTTACGGAGTAAGACTTAATATTAAACTAAAGGTTAAAACAGAAGTAGAAAAAATTGATGGAAAACTTGAAGATTCTTCAGGAATAAATATATATTATAATGTATCAGATTACGAATCTACTATACCTAAAGTATGTGATATCGAAAGAAATGATAAAGATATTTTTGAAAAAGCATATGATTTTATTTCAAATTCTTCCTATCGTAATTTATTTGGAACTACAAGATTACACGAATATCCTAAAAAATTTGCCTTTACTTCAGAATGTTATCGTTGTGGTGGAAGTGGAGAAGTAGACTGCCCTTCTTGTGGTGGAAGTGGCTATACTAGATGTGATAATTGTGGTGGAAAAGGAGTAATTCTTAAAGAAGGATATAGTCGAAATTCTATGACTGGACAAGATCAGTATTATTCATATGAGGAAACTTGTCCTGAATGTAGAGGAAGTGGTACAAAACATTGTTATCATTGTAATGGAACTGGTAAAGTAGAATGTCCTACTTGTAATGGAAAAGGTTATTTTACAGAAATTACAACTATTGTTACATTCTTATATACTCTACCTTCTCTTGTATTTTTTAATAAAAATATTCCTAACTATATAATTGATTCTCTTAATAAAACAGGAATTGATGCTTTAGGAAAGTGTAGTATTGTTAAATTAAATGATATAATAAAAATTAGAGGAGAAAGAAGAATCGAAGTTCGCTTTGATTTGACAACAAAATATGTTACTTTTAAAAGTAAATTAAATTCTGAAAATATTATATGGATTATTTATGGAAATCCTCCTCAAATATTTGATGCAGGATTTATAATAGAAAAAATATTAATTGAAGATTTAAAAAATTTAAAAAAATCAACTTCTATTATTAATTACTTAAATCCATTTTTTTATTCATTCAATAAAAAAAATTTAATTAATTTTATGAAATCAGAATCTCATCAGAATTTATTAAAAGAAAGTATTTCTGAAAAAGATATTTCAAAAATCGCTGAATCTTTAAACAGGTCATTTTCTAAAGAATATATAAAATCTAGTTTAAAAGCTTTAAAACGTTTTCACAATATATTTTTTAAATGGTCTTTATTAAAATGGAGTATTTTTTCTGGAATATTTATGTATTGTTTAATTATTTTATTTAAAATAAATGATAACATTAAGATTTTTTCTAAAATGATAAAAAATAGATTTTATCTTACTCCTATATTAAATGAAACTTTTAATATAAAAGAATTTTTCTTTATTTTTAAAGGAAAATTTATCTTATTTTTCTTAATACTTTTTGCTTTTGCATATATCAGATGGCATTATTTAGCTTTTTTATCAAGAAAAATTAAAAGTGAAATATATTTGGAATGGTTAGAAAAAAAAGTAATTATTTGGTATGATTTTTTAATTCTTTGGGGAATTTCAATTATTACAACTATAATTCTACTTTATGAATTTCCTGTTTGGATCGATAAAAATAAAAAAATTTTTGGAGTAGTAAAAACAAATGAGATTGTAGTACATTTAAAAGACTTTAACCAAAGAGTAGAAGAATTTTTAGATGTCCCTTCAAATCATTATAAAGAAAATAAATCAAAAGGAAAAAAATAAACTTTATGACTATGGAGAATTTTCTTTTTTTAGAAAATTCTCCATAAATATTTTACAAAGTTTTTATTAAATTTTCCAACTCCTCAACAGTTTCAGCAAAAACTTTTCCACCTTTTTCCTCTAAGAAATCCCTATCTCTAAATCCCCAAAGAACAAGAATTGTTTTTAAATTTCCATTGTTTCCTGTCTGTAAATCTACTTCAGAATCTCCCACATAAACTGCCTCATCTTTTGAAATTTTAAAATATTCTAAAGCTTTTTCAATTCCAGCTGGATCTGGTTTAAGTGGCATTTTTTTATCATCACCAATCACTAAATCAACTGATTTTCCAAAAAATTTCTCAGCTATTACATCAGCAGAGTTTTGAGCTTTATTAGTAATTATAGCTATTTTAAATTCCTCTTGATGAAGTTTTTCTACAAGTTCCCTTGTTCCAACATATGGTGCTGTTTTTATAAGAGAATGTTCTTTATAATAAGTTAACATCTCTTCGTAACATTCATTTATTATTTTCTCATCTGTATTTTGAGGAACAGCTCTTTCCATAAGTTTTTTTATTCCGTTCCCTACGAAACTTCTTATCTCTTTTATTGTTCTTTTTGGAAAATTATGCTTTTCTAAAATATAATTTGTACTGTCTGTTAAATCTTCCAAAGTATTCATTAATGTCCCGTCTAAATCAAATAAAACTGCTTTTATTTTCATACTTTCTCCTTATTTTGTAAACTCCTCATAAATATTATCGGGAAGTTTATTTTCTAATTTTATTTTACATTTTATAGGTTTTTCTCCTGTATATTCTACCACATCTCCCTGACCAACATAAACAAAAGATTGAGTAATTCCATCAATTTTATTAAATTTTCTAATAAAGAAATGAAGTTTCACACCTCTTTCTCTATTTTTTATAAAGTTTTGTCCAACCTCTGAATCTTGGCTTGTGCTTGATTTTGTAAACCAAGTGAAATGTTTTTTATCAAAAATAATATTATTAAACTTAAATTTTTTCTCATCATCTTTTTCAAGATTTATAAAAAGATAAAAAGATTTTTTATCCTCACTTGGATTTACTCCATTTCTATAAGAGCTGTGAAGTTTTCCATAGTTACTTAAAAGAGCCACCTCTCTCATTGAATAAGATTCATAAAGTTTTAAAAATGGCACTCCATAATTTTTATTCCCAAATTTATTTATATACTCTCTTATTCCAAACATTATCACTTCTTCTAAATATGATTTTATTTTACTGTTTTTTAAAGCCTTTTCAAAAACTTTTGTTTTTTCTAAAGTAAAATCACTATTTTCTATAAGTTTTGTCCTACGTCTTTTATCACTGGCGTCTAAAAATTCCCAAGATATATTTCTAAAAGAGTGTTCCAAAGTTTTTTTATCAAAACTTTCTTGATATTTTTGTATCTCTTTTTCTAAATCCTCTAAGTTTATTTTATTTTTTTCTAAGCTAAGTTTTAAAATTAAAATCTCGTGGATTCTCTTAAGAGGCAGATAACTTTCTACCTCTTCCAAAACTTTTACTTCTTCATCTGTAAAAGAAATCTCATTTTCTCCAATAGCTTTTAAAAATCCATAATAACTTTTATATTTTAAAATAAATTTATAAATATTTGGAGCTCCCTCAAAATTAATATAGTCCATATATGTTGGAACTCTTTTCAAAAGATTTTTAAAATTATTATATTCTTCTTTTAGATATTTCAAAGTATTAAAATTTTCATTTTCTATCTGTTCCAAAATTCTCTCTTTTAAAATCTCGTCCATATTTATATAGATTGATTTTGAAAGATTGGAAAAATCTGATTTTATTTGTTGTTTTATATGGTCTTTATCATAGGTTGCATTTCCTGTAAGAGCCAATGCCACCAAAAATATTTTTTTATGATTTCCTATAAAATCTAAAACTGTAACAAACTCTTTTTCATCTGTTTTACGAAGTCCTCTCCCAAGTTGCTGTATAAAAACCACTGGAGAATTTGTTGGCCTAAGCATCAGCACCATATTTATACTTGGAATATCAACTCCCTCATTAAAAATATCCACAGTAAAAATTACTTTTAATTCATCACTTTCATTCTCTAAACTTTCTATTATTTTTTTTCTTTTTTCTGGAGTGTCTTCCCCTGTTAAAACTTCACTTTTTATTCCCCTTTTTGTAAATTCATCAGCCATAAATTTAGCGTGATTTCTATTTGCACAAAATCCCAAAGCTTTCATTTTTTTACCTGAAAATCCATAAAGTTTTATTTTTTCAAAAATAAAATCAGTTCTTTTGTTTATCATCAGTTTTTTTGCAACTTCATCTATTTTATTTAAGTCAACATCTGACAGATCTACTTCTTTTATATCTATTATCCCAAAATAATGAAAAGGGGATACCAAATTATTATCTAAAGCCTCACGAAGTCTTATTTCCATTGAGATATTTCCGCCAAAAACTTCATAGATATTATATCCATCACATCTTTCAGGAGTGGCTGTAAGCCCTAAGAGAAATTTTGGTTTAAAATATTCTATAACTTTATTATAAGTTTCACTTCCAATGTGGTGTGCCTCATCAATAACTATATAATCAAAATATTCTTTTGAAAAATTCTCCAAATTTTTATGAAGAGTTTGAATGCTTGAAAATATAAAATCTCTGTCTAGCTCTTTTTTAGTTCCAGTAAATTTTCCAAAAGTTTTATTTTTAAAAATTTTCTCAAAACTTCTTTGAGCAGAATTTAAAATCTCCTCTCTATGAGCTACGAATAAAACTTTCTTTGCTCCAAAATTCTTTATGTCAAAACAAGCAAGGTATGTTTTTCCAGTTCCTGTGGCAGAAATTCCAAGGGATCTATCTCCACCGTTCTCTCTTATTTTTTGAAGGTTTTCAAGAGCTAGACTTTGCATATAGTTTGGTTTAATCTCATCTTGGTTTCTATAAAAATATCTTTTTGAATTTATATTATCAAAAAATTTATTTGGGTCATAGTCAAAAGATTTTTCCCACAAATAATCATATTCATTTAAAAGCTCTTGTAAGCTTTCGTCATCTTTATCAAAGGTAATCTCATTATTCCACTCTATATTACTTTTTAAACCTCCAAAAGAGATATTTGAAGAACCTAAAATTATTTTTACATCATCTTTGTTTTTAAAAATATAAGTTTTAGGATGAAATCCTTGAGTTTCTCCATCAAAATATTTAAGTTCTATATTTTTAAACTCCAATATTTTTTCCAGAGCTTTTTTCTCAGTAACGTTCATATAATTAGAGGTCAAAATTTTACCTTTTATCCCTCTCTCTTCTAATTTTTTTAAGATATCTACCAAGATTTGAACTCCAGAAAACCTTATAAAAGAAACTACAAATAAAAACTCCTCGCATTCTAATAAACACCTTTTTATAGTTTCTAACATCAATTTTGAATTGTTATTTATTAAATTAAAATTCATTTTTTCTCCTGCCTAAATTTTTTATACACCATAATTATACAAAAAAAATTGAAAAATGTTAATTTAAAAATCTTTGTTATATTTTATTTATAAAATCACAAATTTAGTTTAATTCTTTCTCTTTACTCATTAATCTTTTTATGATACAATTTATATGTTAAATTCGATAAAAAAATTTCATATAAATATTATAATTTAGGAGGAAATATGTTTATTTTTAACAATGGAAATATTATTAATCCAGAAACTGAGCAAGTAATAAATGAAGACAATATATTTATCAGTGCTTCTCAAATAGCTTTTAACTCTATTGATGATATAGTTGAAAATGTTATTAACAAAATAGCTCTTTATGTTCAAGCTGAAAATCAAAAATTAGCTTCTAAATACTCTGCTGAATTTGGAATAAAAAAAGAAGAACTTCAAAGAATCGAAACTGAGCTTAACAACGCTCCATCTATATCTGACGAAAATATGGATAAAATCTCTCAAATAAAACAAAGATTAAAATTAGCTTCATATGAAACTTCAATAAAAAAATTAACTATCGAAATTGAAGAGTTACAAAAAAAAGAAGAAGAGGAGTTAAGAGAAAAAACTCTTGAACTTAAAGATAAACTTGAAAAATATAGAAACTCTCTTCTTTCTCTTGTAGAATCTAGCGAAACTTTAATAGAAAACAACTTAAAAGGAGAAAAACAAGACTATCTTAAAACTGCAGGAATCCCTGTATCTAATGTTGCACATATGTCACTTAGAAGTCTAGCATCAATCTCTGTTGAGCTTTCTTTAGAAAAAAATTATGACAAAAAAATAAAAATATTAACTGAGGATAAATATGCTTTCTCAAGAAGTTTTGACGCTGTAAAAAATAAAGTTTCTTCTGTTGAGGGTCAATGGCTAGAGATAAAAAATTATTCTAATATTTATATGGATGAATATTCTATCTTCTCAAAATTAACTGATAGCATAATCGAAGTTCTTATGGAAAGAAAAGAACACGCTGATGTTACAAGAAGAAAAAATGAAGAAGATGCTCTTTATGTAGAAAGAGAAGAATCAAAAAGAAGACTTGTTGAGATTGACCAAATGTTAAATGAGTTAATCAGAGAAACTATAAAAATAAAATTAGATGAAAAAGAAATAAAAATTCCTGAATTTTTAGCAGGTTCTAAATTTTTTAAATAATTTATAATTAAATTTTTCATTAGCTGTTGTAAATTTGCAACAGCTAATTTTTTTATTAAAAATATTTTTCAGTCTATAACTTGAACAAATGTTTAATTATAAAATTTTTTTCAAAAAATAGAACTTTCTTTGATTAAAAAGGGTTGACTTTTTTTTACAATTCGTGTATAATCATAAGGTAATTTAACCTTTCCCACAAAGGACCGTTGCGTTATATATATTATATAACTGAATTTTTTAGGAGGAAAAAAGTGAAAAAATACACTGTAATGCAAAGAACTGAAGATGTAGTTAGAGATTGGTATCACTACGACGCAGAAGGAGTAGTTTTAGGAAGATTAGCAGTAGAAATAGCTAAAAAATTAATGGGAAAAGAAAAAGTTTCTTTCACTCCTCACGTAGATGGTGGAGATTATGTTGTAGTAACTAACATAGAAAAATTAGTAGTTACTGGAAATAAAATGAAAGACAAACTATACTATAGACACTCTGGATTCCCAGGAGGAATTAGCAAAAGAACATTTGAAGAAGTTATCACAAGAAAACCAGAAGATGCTTTAATGCTAGCTGTAAAAAGAATGCTTCCAAAAAATAGATTAGGAAGAGAACAATTAACAAGATTAAGATTATTTGTTGGTGCTGAACACGGACACGTTGCTCAAAAACCTACAAAGGTAGAAATGTAAGGGGGTATTAACAGTGGCAGAAATGAATCAATTTAGAGGAACTGGAAGAAGAAAAACTTCTGTAGCAAGAGTAAGATTAATTCCTGGAGAAAAAGGAATCGTTATAAACGGAAAAGCAATGCAAGAATATTTTGGAGGAAGAGAAATCCTTTCTAAAATAGTTGAACAACCTTTAGTTTTAACTGAAACTTTAGACAAATACCAAGTAATCGTTAACGTATATGGTGGAGGAAACTCTGGACAAGCTGGAGCTATCAGACACGGTGTTGCAAGAGCTTTAATACTTGCTGATGAAACTTTAAGAGGAGCTTTAAAAGAAGCTGGATTCTTAACTAGAGACTCAAGAATGGTTGAAAGAAAGAAATTCGGAAGAAGAAAAGCAAGAAGAAGCCCTCAATTCTCAAAAAGATAATTTTTTACAAATTACTTTTACAATCAATACCTCACAAGCCTTGTGTTTGTGGGGTTTTTTGTTTTTTGACATATTTAAAAATATCTAAAAATACAATGAGGTAGCACCCAAGTAGAACCCACGTAGCACCCAAAATAATTTTTCTTAAAATGAATATTTTTCAACTCATATAGAATAATTTAATAAAATATAAAAAAAATACCCCCTTGGAATTAAGAGGGTACTATATTTTATTTTATAAGTTCTATATTTTTTCTAAGTTCATCTATATCTTTATGAGTGTAAATTTTTTCAGTAGTGATATAATTTTCATGTCCTATCATCTTTTTAATGGCAGTTGCATTAGCATTGGCATTACTAAGAAGAGTTGCAAAAGTATGACGACAATCGTGAGGTCTATGTTTCATATTAAGTTGCTCCATAATAGGTATAAATTTTTCTCTATAATAATTATCATACTTCATTTTTTGTCCTTTGAAATTAACTATTAAGTACTGTTTATTTTTATTATATCTTTTTTCAATCAAAGGTAAAATTTTAGGGTGTATAGGAACTAATCTATTTTTACCTGCTTCTGTTTTTAACCCACCTGTCATAGTTCTATCAACAAGGTCTATATTCTCAATTTTAAGCTCAAGTAACTCTCCTATTCTAAAACCACTATAAATCATAATAAGAATAGTATCTATAAATTCAATATCATTCAAGTGATTCCATAGCAATTCTATTTCTTTATTACTGAATGGTTCTCTTTTATTTTCTGTTACATCTTTTCCTACATCTACAAATTGACTATAATCTTTAGAAATAATATCATTCTGTAGTGCATAAGCAAACATTTGACCGAATAAATACTTTATCTTTTTTTTAGTAGCTTGTCCCCTTGAACAATTATCCATTGCTTCTTGTAAATGTCTAGCCTTAATATCTTTTATCTTCATATTATGAAGTTTCTCAACGTTATCATAAGCTGACTGATAACCAAGTACAGCCGAATGACTTACTTTTTGATATTTAACTTTACTCCATCTCTCATATATATCTTCAAAAGAAATATTAGATAGCTCTAAATCATAAGGAGTATCTAAATAATCAGCTAAAGCTTTATTTGCTTCTTTTTGAGTAAAATAATATCCTAACATTTTTTTTATTTGTTTTCCTGTAGTTGAATCCCAACCTTTAGTAATAACAACTTTATAAGGTTTTCTTCTATTCCCCTTAACTTTAGTAATACTTCCATTACCATTAGCTCTTTTCATTTTCATCATCTCCTTAAAGTTTTTATTTATTAAAAATCCCAAAGATGATATACTCTAATTACCAGTCAGGGTATTATCCTTGGGATTGATACTCTATCAGAACTTGTTTAGATTGCCGTCTAAGCAGGTTCTTTTATTTTAAGATACTCATACAATCGTGAAGCATTGATATAATATGTCCAATGCTTTGAGTTCCCTATCTTTATTGCTAAAGCAAACTCAGAGAATTTACCATTCTGAATGAATACTCTTAGTGTCTGTTCAGGAAGTTCAAGTAGCTCTGATGCCTCTTTTATTGATAATCTCTTTTTCTTATTTTTCATAAAATCACCTTTCCTTTCTTATTATATTCGATGTTATCATATATAATTTACTTTTAATTAAGCATTTTTATCAGTTATGAACTCTCCAAAGTTCAACAGTTTTATATCTCCATCTTGTAAAACATAATTTTTCTTACTTATTTTTTTTTCCCCATCTCCAAACTTATCTTTTATTATTCTAGTAGCTATTTTAGTAAGAAATTTAGGAACTCCTCTAAAATTATACTCACTTACATC
>OGRS01001268.1_pt1 | contig 16390 bp, 18 predicted proteins | sample 1553561 | NCBI WGS metagenome assembly OGRS01 (sample SAMEA2580103, study PRJEB22360) | human gut metagenome | biome: human gut; feature: human-associated habitat; material: faeces | place: Denmark | collected 2008/2010
GCTTCCTCCTGCTGATCGGCAGCTGATGTCCGCTGGAAAGAAAAACAGCGGTTCCCGTAGCGTAAACAATGTGTTCCATGTTGACGAGATAACTTTTGTGTGGTGACACAAAGCACCGTTTGGGAAGCTGCTCCAAGGCTTCAGGAATGCTCATTCGCAATGTAAGGTCTTGCTCCTTGCAGTGAATCAGAACTTTATGTCCGTGGCTTTCCAGAAAGTAAATGTCCGATGTTTCCAAGGACATGGTAACACCATCGTATTCGATCGTGAAATGTTTGGAGTTCAGTTCCTGAAGGACGGCATCCATTGCCGCAGCGAACAGCGTCTGATCCAAAGGTTTGACAAGGTAGCGGAATGCAATGCCATATCCCTGCACAGCGTACTCATGCCGCTTCGTGACAAATACCACCAAAGGATGCTTCTCCATCTGAATCAAAGACTGCGCCAGCTGAAAACCGTTGGATGGCATCTCGATATCGAGAAGAAGCAGATCAAAGGATTTCTTCTGCATTTGCAATTCGCTCAGAAGTTCGTTTCCATCCATGTAAGTTTCAATGTCAAAGCAGCCTTGCACATCGTACTGCTGGACGCTTTGAACAATGCCATCAAGGTCTGATTTCTCATCATCGCAGACTGCAACGTGGTACTTCAGCATTTCGACAACCTCCACAAAATAATGTTCTGATACTATTATAGACTGTGCAAAGGCTCCTTACAAGTAGCCTGACTTACCACTTTTGTCACCAGAACGACCAGTTTTGCCAAACCTCTTGATTTTGTTGAAATTTATGATACAGTGAAGCAAAAATCAGAAGATAAGGTGGCGCAACTGCAATGTGGGAACGCACGCTGTCTCAAAAATCAGTCCGTCTTTTCTGCGAGCAAAAAGTGATAGATGAAGCAAAGGCGGATGCGTATGTCTATGGGTACGAGTTGCTCATATCATCTGTTGTGAGCGTTCTGCTTGTTGTTTTAATCGCTGTTGTGTGTGGTGATGTGCGGTACGCACTTTCATTTTTGATTGGGTTTATCCCACAGCGAATCTACATTGGCGGATACCATGCAACATCGCACACCAGATGCTATTTGGCATTCTCCGGACTGGCACTTATCTGCATTTTGCTAAGTAAGGCAATCGCAGCAAATCACCTTTTCCGTATCCTGACAACAGTAGCTCTTTTGGGCATCTCTATCTTTCTCTCACCTATCGAAGCAAAGAATAAGCCTTTAAGTGAAAAGAAGCGGTCAAGTTACAAGATGGTCGCATCTGTTCTTTCGTCAATAGATTTCCTGCTTGCCATTTTTAATGTGCTTCCGTATACACGTCATGTAGTTTGCTACTATCTCTCCAAATGGGTATTGATTGTATTCTCAACAATTCCTTTGGTTCAACAAAAATTTAATGCCAACTTTTGTAGATAGGGAGGTGATAACATGAAAAAAAACAAATGGGTGCTGCTTCTTATCGCTTTTGTTGCATTTTTGGTATTGGTTTATTTTATTGGTGCTTGCCTTAATGCAACGGCAGAGGCATTGACAATTATTTCGCTCTGCATCGGCATACTGGTCATTTATTTAGTCGTAAAAGCAATCAAATCAAAATAAGGAAAGGAAAATGTGATCATGAGTAATAGCTACTATACCCATTGCTATCATGATATTTTGTATTCGTATGATTCCGGTGGACACCTTATGGATACTACAAAATCGTACCATCAAGCTGTGGGAGGCTAAGAATGAAAAAAGGCAAAAGCAACTTTTTTCTTATTGCTCCTTTTGCCCTTTGGGGCTGCATTTCAGTATGGACTAGTAATCTTGTCCGATTGACAGATAAAAGCGCAGTACCTTATGCTTGGGCTTCTTTGTTTTTCTCATATGGAATCGTAGCAGTGCATTATATCCAAGTGGCAGTATCCTCCAAAGGCTGTAACAATGCCGAAAACGAAAAAATTGCATGGGTTCAGCTTGGGCTTTCAACTTTGTTCTTGATAGTAGCTGTTGTTCTAGCTATTCAATGAAGGAAAGCAAAGTAATCACCCAAAGCAGTGTAAGGTCACAATATTTTCTATTCCAGCAGTATTCTAGTAGTTTCAGCATTTGTATGGTTCACATTTATTTGCCGAGGAGTATACACCTGAAGGGGAAAATTTAATGAAGGTGATTCCAATGGAGCTTTAGTGTATTGAGTGAAGAAAAAAAATAAATTAGGAGACAGTATACTATGACTAACAAAATCAAACGGCTGATTTCCATTCTATTGGTCACGGTTTTATTTCTCCTGACCATTCAGCCAGCATTTGCAACTGGAAATAAGAGAAAGATCGATGATTATTCGATAGAAGAACTTCTCAATCTTTCTGTGCAAGAACAAGAGAATCTCGGATTTTATGTTTTGGCCGAGGTTCCAATGCGCATTCCTGTTTCTAATACAGACGGCTCAAGAGTTGTATCGTATATTGATGGAACATGGAGAGTTCTTTATACAAAGGCCAATGGATTGGGCTTTTATATGAGTGGAACTACCGTCGGTATTGGCCCGGATTTAATAAAAAATGTTTCAGGAACGGATTACTACACGAGCTATTCCGATAACATCGAACGAAGCTGCCCATTTTCAACGACAGCACTAGTTCCAGAACAAAGTATATATAATACAACCTATACATATGACTTCTATGATGTTGGAACTTATCTTGATTGCAGCGTTGGGTGTTATTTTGGAGTGGTTGGCTCAAGCAAACCAATCTATTGGAGTGCAACTACACAAGTTACCATCCCGAAATTATGATTTTGACCAGCTATGGATGAAATTGTTTTTGAACCCAGTGATGTCAATATGTTAGCAGCTTTAGGCATCGTCGAAAGTGTAAAGTTGTTTCCGTTTATGTTATCAATGGGAGAACTTCAATATGCTTGCGATTCAGAATATCGTTGCAAACAATTCGTGAATTGCCTTTCAGAATATTATCCTGACAGCCAAATTGAAGCTAGACAACTGTGGTCGAAATATCATGGTACAGCGAATGCGGTTCAATGTGATATGATAAATCATAAGCCACTGCGTGTTTGGGTCAGGAGTTCTGCCGATTGTTGGTGCGGCATTTATTATATTTGTTACTATGCAGCAAAGTATGGTACAAATAGAATTTTGCTTGCATCCAGAGAAGGTCTGAAAGAATTTATGGAAGGGAAAACCGATAAGATCTCACAAAAGTATTTGACGGAAGAAACTATTACTGAGTATGCCAAAAGATGGGGAAAGCTATTAAACGAAAACACCTCCATGCGTATTTGGCATGCGAACGATGTTAAAAGCGTTAACATAGATTATTTCGACCAGAGAATTATTAGTTTAGTATCGAGAATTCCTATTTCGGTTGGTGAACTTACCGCAGACGTATTAAAAGCGATTTCTGCTCCGGTAAGTGACTGGTATGTCATGAAACGCATAGAAGCACTTTTGAAAAAGGGTGTTCTTCAAGTCGTTATTCCAAACAAAATCTTTTATAATACCATCGTCCAGCTAAACGAAGAATAAAGGAATCCGAGCAAGTCGGCCCAACAGTCACCTCATTTCAACGAGAGGGGTGGCTGTTGGGTCAATTGTTCAAAAAGAAAAACTGAAGATAATAAAAAGTCTTGATTTCTCCATCAAAACATGGTATATACATTATACGAAACAGTGCTTTGAAAGAACGCTCCACCGTTCAATGACGTGTAAAGAGAGGTGCTTGCCATGACCGCTGTGATCTACGCCCGCTATTCCAGTGATAACCAGCGCGAAGAATCCATCGAAGGCCAGATTCGTGAATGCACGGCCTATGCCGAAAAGAATGACATCACTATCGTCAAGCACTACATTGACCGCGCCATCTCTGCCAAGACGGATAATCGCCCTCAATTCCAACAGATGATAAAGGACAGCGACAAGAAGCTGTTTGATATTGTTCTGGTCTGGAAACTTGACCGCTTTGCCCGGAATCGCTACGACAGTGCCCGGTATAAGACCCAGCTGAAGAAGAACGGTGTCAAGCTCATGTCGGCTACGGAGATCATCTCCGAGGGGCCAGAGGGTATCATTCTGGAATCGGTTCTGGAGGGCTATGCAGAATACTACTCTGCCGACCTTGCCGAAAAGGTTGTCCGTGGACAGACAGAGAACATCCTGAAAGGCCGCTGCAACGGTGGTCGTGGAACGTTTGGATATACGCTGGATTCCGAGCGGAAATTTCACATCGACCCGCTTGCCTCCCCTTTCGTGCTGGAATCGTTCACGAAGTATCGGGATGGCCTCACGATGAAAGAGATTCGGGACTGGCTGAATGAAAACGGCATCAAGAACCCGGTCGGAGGCGAATTTACTTACAACAGCGTGGAGCACATGCTCAAAAACCGGCGTTATATCGGAGAACTGAAATTCCGGGATGTGGTCGTGCCGGATGCGATTCCGCCCATCGTGCCGCTGGAACTGTTCGATGATGTGCAGGAAAAGATTGCCAAAAACAAGAAAGCCCCTGCCCGAAGAAAGGCAGAGGACGATTACCTGCTGACAACCAAGCTGCACTGTGGTTGCTGCGGTGCGCTGATGTTTGGCGAAAGCGGCACAAGCCGGACGGGAGAAGTCCACCGCTACTATAAATGTGCCACGGCCAAAAAGAAGAAGGGCTGCAAGAAGAAAACTGTCCGCAAACAGTGGCTGGAAGATCTGGTGGTGAACCAGACCATGCAGCTTGTCCGGGACGATGCCGCCATGGAATCCATTATCGCCAAGGTCATGGAGCTGCAAGACCGAGAGAACACCAACCTTCCTCTCTATGAGAAACAGCTCCGGGATGCAGAATCGGGTATCCAGAATATGCTCAACGCAATTCAAGCCGGAATCCTCACCAGTTCCACCAAGGAACGGTTGGAACAGCTCGAAGAAACCAAGCGTGAGCTTGAAGCCCGCATTGCAGAAGAAAAGCTGGCAAAGCCCAAGGTCACGGAGGAGTTCATTCGCTTTTGGCTGCTGCGGTTCCGTAAACTCAACATGAATCAGAAAGACCAGCGGCAGGCACTGGTGGACACGTTCATCAATTCGATTTACCTGTACGATGATAAGGTTTTGATAACCTTCAACTATAAAGAAGGGACACAGACCGTGACTTTTGGAGAAGCGACGGAAGTTGCATCCGAGGGAAATGGTTCGGATTTGGATTGCATTCCTGCGATCAGAAAGTCAAAAACTTGCTCCGGCTCCTTTGGGAGCCGAGCTGGAACTCTAAGTAACTATGTTATATTAAATTGTTGGAATAGGCTACCACAAAAATCGAGCCATGTCAACGTGAACTTGTCAGGGCGAGGCCCCTCCATCTTGCTGCGCAAGACCGTTCTGTCGCTTAAAAGCCCCACTGGGGCTTTCATTGCTCAGCTCCACTGCGCAAACGCGAACTTTTGAGAACACGCTGATTTCGGCAGCTTGCAAGAAAAAACAAGGAAAACTTTAGCAAAAAGAGAGAGGGCCGGACGGTGCCAGCCCTCTTGACAGAATGATGAGATGCTCAAAAATTTCTGCTGCTTTTATTGCGGTTTTCAAAAATAGCGCCGAACAGAACGGCATATTTACGATATGCAGTTTGCGGATACTACTGCGGTGGGAAAATAGAATCAGGTAAAAGGATAAAGTGTCGGCAGGAAAAATACGGACACGACAATGAGGATGAGCGCCAGCGGGGTACCACACTTGAGATAATCCTTCAAGGTGTATCCGCCCGGCTCGATGATCATGATCTGGCAGGGAGCTGCCATGGGGGTCATGATGGACACACAGCTGGCTGTGATCACGCCGACCACGGCAGCACGGGGGTCTACGCCCATGCGGATACAGGCGGAAGTGACCAGTGGGATGAAGATGGTCAGGGTAGCCAGATTGGACATGACCTGTGTCAGAATGAAGGGAACAAGGAAGAACACCAGCATAATGATGTACGGATTGGTGGTATCGCCCAGCAGGCGGATCATCCAGTCTGCCACCACATCGCCTGCACCGGTGGTCTGGATGGCGTCCGACAGAGCCAGCACACCGGCAAACAGGAAAATGGTCGGCTGGTGGATGGAGTTGAGGGCTTCCTTCTCGGTCAGCACACCCGTCAGCACCAGAGCGGCAGCGCCGATGCAGGAAGTGAGATACATCTTGACACCAATGACATTTTCCAGCAGCATCATTACAATGGAGACCAGAACGATCAGGACAGCCAGCTTGCGCTTGAAAGGGCTGAGTTTTTCGCCCTCGGCAGCCGTATGTGCTGCATCTGAAAACTGCTCGTTGGGAATATCCGGCATCAGCTTATAGCCGACAAAGGTCATGTACAGGATGGCAATGGTCAGCATCGGGATGCGCGCAATGGTGAAATCCCAGATGTGCAGCGGTGTCGGTGCGCCGGCCTGCATCATGACATCGTTCCATGCCATGTTGGAAGCACCCTGACCGAGAAAGGTCATCTGGGTGGCAATGTTGGCACAGGCCATAGAAGGATACAGCAGCTTGCTGCGGCTTACGCCGATGTCGTTCGCAATGCCTACCAGCAGAGGGATCATGATAGCGGCAGTTGCGGTGGCACTGGTGATGGCGCCCAGAAACGCACCTGCCACGCAGGAAAGAAAGATCAGCATCCGCATATTGTCCTTGTAGCGGATGACCAGACTCTGGGCTTTGTCAATCAGGGGCGTTTTGGTCAGCCCTGCACCGATGACGAACATGGCTACGAACATGACCACGTTCGTGTTGATGAAGCCGCCAAAGGCCTCGGCAGGGGTCTTGATGCCGGTGAGGATCAGCGCCAGAATGATGCCGGTAGAAATGACCGAGAACGGGACTTTACCGGATACAAAGGCGATGATCGTTACAAGCAGGATGACCAGTGTGATCTCCAATGGGCTCATTTGGGTTGTCCTCCTGTGGATTACTTCCACCTTGCAGATGCAAAGCAGTGGCACTTGAATGTTTATATTTGATAATGTATCCAATAAGCAAGAAAAGAATACACCGAAAGACCACGCTTGTCAAGGGATTTGTTATACTTTTGTCGAAAAATACAATTTTCCAAAGGAACTTTATATAAGGTGTGTAGAACAAAAAGAACGGCCAAGATCTTCTTTGTCTGCATTTTCTCGTGCACATATTTGACCGCAAATAGCAACACCCCGGATGCTGATATGGCAGACAGCATCCGGGGTGTTTTGCGGAGAAGCAGGATAAACAGGGTAATGAAGATAGAAGTAAACGATAAGAAGTCTGTTGGATCGGTGAAAGCAAATATGGTTGTTAGAATTAACGTGATAGTGAGTTCATTTTAGGAGAAGAAGCTTTTGATGGGTGGTTGCTCTCCGCAGGGTATAGGCAACGCTGGCTTCGCAGTTGGATCTTATTTGATGAAGCCAACGTGCTTGCAAATTTCCTCGACGGCCTTATCCTTGCGCTGATTGAAGATGACCTTGTTCTCTTCGAACAGGTTGCGGCCTTCGGCATCAATGGAGACGATCAGGGGGCCGAACTCGTTGACGTGGCAGTGCCACAGAGTTTCCGGCATACCGAGGTCACGCCACTGGGCCTCGACGATCTCCTCCACCTCGGTGGCAGCCACAACGGCGTTACCGGCAGGGAAGACACAGTGGATGGCACCGAACTCCTTGCAGGCGCGCTCGGTGTTGGGGCCCATGCCGCCCTTGCCCACGATGACGCGGACACCGGACTTCTGCACGAACTCATACTCGAACTTCTCCATGCGCATGGAGGTGGTGGGGCCCACAGACACCATCTCGAACTTGTCGTTCTCCAGCGGGCGGATGATGGGGCCGGCGTGGAAGATGGCAGCGTCCTTGACGTCCACAGGCAGCGGGCGGCCCTCTTCCACGAGGCGGCGGTGCGCCACGTCACGGCAGGTGGTCAGGTCGCCGTTCAGGTAAACGACATCACCGATATGGATGTCCTTCAGGTCTTCTGCGGAGACCGGAGTCGTGAGAATTTTCTTTCCGTCTTTGATGGTCAGCATTACAAAGTCACCCCCGAATGAGTATCAATGGTGTAGTTCAGGTCTTTATCAAAAATGATGTGGCCGCGGCGATGGCTCCAGCAGCCCACGTTGACGGCAACGCCGATGGCAGAAGGATGGCGGGCAGTGTTCTCAATGTGCACGCCCATGACGGAGTACTTGCCGCCCATGCCCTGAGGACCAAGGCCGATGGAGTTGATGCCGTCCTCCAGCAGCTTCTCCATATAGGCTGCGCGCTCGTTCTCATTGTGGCTGCCCAGAGGACGCATCAGAGCCTTCTTGGACAGCAGAGCGGCGGTCTCAACAGAGGTGGCAACGCCCACGCCCACCAGCAGCGGGGGGCAGGCATTGATGCCGTAGCTGGTCATGACATCCATGACGAACTTGGTCACACCTTCGTAACCTGCACCGGGCATCAGAACCATGGCCTTGCCCGGCAGGGTGCAGCCGCCGCCTGCCATATAAGCGTAGATCTCACACTTGTCGCTGTTCGGGATGATGTCCCACCAGACGGTAGGGGTGCCTTTGCCGACGTTGCGGCCGGTATTGAACTCATCGAAGGTCTCAACACTGTTGTGGCGCAGAGGTGCTTCAAAGGTAGCCTTGACCACAGCCTCCTTCAGCAGACCCTCCACCTCGCCGATGAGGGGGAAGTCCACGCCGCACTTTACCCAGAACTGGAGCACACCAGTATCCTGACAGCTGGGGCGGTTCAGCTCCTTGGCCAGCTTCTGGTTGCGCTTCATGGTCTCGTAGATGACCTTGGACAGCGGTGCGTCCTCCTGTGCGCCCAGCTCATCGAGCTTGGCAATGATGTCGTCCGGCAGCACCTTGGCGATATGGCTCACAAAGTTTGCCATATAGGTCGTCATCTGCTGCACCTGTTCTTGCTTGTTCATTCCAATGCCTCCTTAGCTTTGGTACATTTTGCGCGTTGGTTCACTCATATTCAACGTTCCTGTCCGCTTTACTGCGGGAAGAACGGAAATGCGATGGGAAGGATCACCATGCTGACGACGGTTGCGATGAGGATGAGGGGCAGGCCAGCCTTGGCATAATCCTTGAAGGTGTAACCGCCGGCGGAAACCACCATGGTGTTGGCGGGCATACCGATGGGCGTTGCGTAAGCGCAGGAGCCGCCGATGACACAAGCCATCAGGACTGCGCGGGGGTCGGCACCCATGCCCTGTGCGATGCTCAGGCAGATGGGAACCATCAGAGCGGTGGTTGCAGTGTTGGACATGAAGTTGGTCATGACGCAGCAGAGCAGGAAGACCACCAGAGTCAGGACGTAGGGAGAGGGATTCTCGCCCAGAGCACCAATGACGATGTTTGCGATCTCTGCGCCTGCCCCGGTCTTATCCAGTGCAGAGGCCAGAGACAGCGTACCACCGAAGAGGAAGATGGTCTTGAGGTCGATGGACTTCAGGGCGTCTTTCTCGGAGATGACACCGGTGAGGATCAGAGCCAGCGCACCGATACAGCCGGTGATGCAGAGTTTGATGCCGATCTGCTTTTCAAAAATCATGCCCAACAGGGTGAGCACGAGGATAACGAGGGAGAGCACCTGTTTCCACTTGGGAACATTGCTGAAGTTCTGCTCGCCGCCGAAGGAGTCATCATCGGAGACGGGGTGGTTGGGCAGCAGCTTCATGCCAAGGGTGGCATAGAAGAGGATGCCGACGGCGAGGATGGGCAGGCCCACAATAGCGTACTCGAAGAAGCCGAAGGACATCCCGATCTCACCCAGAGCGCTCTGGGCGATGAGGTTGCCCGGTGCGCCGATGAGGGAAAGGTTACCGCCCATGGCAGCTGCAAACACCAGCGGCATCAGCAGCTTGGAGCGGGCATAGCCGGACTTTGCCGCAATGCCGATGACCACGGGGATCAGGACGGCGGCGGTGCCGGTGTTGGAGAGCACGCCACTCATCAGGCCAACGATGACCATGATGGCCACGATGAGGCTGCGCTCGGATCTGGCAAAGTGGGTGACGATGCCGCCGATCTTGTTGGCCATACCTGTTTCAAACAGGGCACCGCCGACGATGAACATGGCGACAAAGAGGATGACGTTGCTGTCGATGAAGCCCGCAAAAGCAGTCTTGATGTCCAGCACGCCGGTGACGACCAGACCGATACAGACGATCATGGACGTTACGCCGAGGGGGATCTTCTCAAACACGAACATGACGACCGCGAAGAGAAGAAAGAGTAGGGTGATGGTTGCTGCTGACATACTGGGGATCCTCCTTTAACAAAATATAATGTATCCATTTCATCAGAGCAAAACAGCCCTGACTTTCGGAACGCCCCAGCTGCACCTCGTTGTGCAGAGTCTTTGCCGCCGTGCTGTGCCCTCACAGCCCTTTTTCGTTCTGGAAGGATCTGCCCGGAACCTTAGAATTCCGGGAATCTCGGCAGCGTCTTTTTTGAATTTTTATATCTAATCTTTGATAATGTATCCACTTGACGACACGAGAATACACCCGAAACAGAGATTTGTCAATCCCTTTTTTCGAGTTTTGTCGCATTGCACGGATTATGTACCAATTTTTGTGCACGCCAGACAAACAGTAGGATACAAGAAGACCCCACTCTACCGCTTTCTGCAAAAAAAAACGCGCGTTCTCCATCTGCTTTGGAGAACGCACGTTTTATCCTTCTTTTATTCCAGCCGCTTTTTGAAATATCCCTCGGCACAGTAAATGGCACCGCAGGGATTATGCGCCAGAACGCGATCCTTGGCCACCAGCGTTGTGACCATAGCGTCCGAATACTTATAAAACATCGAGTCGTGGCCCACACAAAGTCCGACCTCAATGTTGAAATCGGTGTGCTGTTCGTTCAGAAGCTTTGCCTGTGCGATGGGGTTGCACATGGCCTCAAATTCGCCGGGGTGGATCTTGACCTCTTCCGGGATGCCCACTTCTTCTTTGGAGAGGCCACCGGTCTTGCAGATGACCGACACCACCTCAAACCCCTGCGCACGGAGCAGGTCGGCCACGATGCGGGCTTCCTTCCGCAGACCTTTGCAGAATGCAAGACCCAGCTTGTGGTAGCCCATCCGCTTGCAGAACTCCACCGTCTCCTTCAGGCGGGGCCATTGACAGTAGCCAAGCCCCTCAATGGCCGAACAGTTGACGTAGAAATCGTGATTCTCGGGCAGATCATAGCCGGCGCGGGCGGCCTCCATCACCGAAGCATTCCGCATAGGGCAGTTTTTGGGCATCTTTTCCGGCTCGTTGTTGGCGCAGGCCAGAACCGTACAGTTCGCACAGGTATACACTGTCTTGTCCTCCTTGATCTTATAAATAATAGGTCAGCGCATCGTCCATGCTGCGCAGGATGTGTTTTTCCATTTCAGCCCGTGCGGCCATCGCATCCCGTGCTTCCAGCGCTGCATAGATCTTTTTATGCTCACTTTGGGAGTTGAGGGCATAGTCCAACTCGCTCATTTCCACACCAATGGACAGGCCGTTCCACAGCTCCGAGAGAAGATTGCGCATTTTTTCATTGCCGGAAGCTTCCCAGATCTCAAAATGAAAGGACTGGTTGTAGTCAGTATAATTTCCGGCCTGCTGATGAGAAAGAGCCTCCTCTGCAGTATCCACGCAGTTTTTGATCTTGGACAGGTCGGCATTGTTCTGGCAGCAGAGCATACATGCCGTCCCTTCCAAGGCAGCGCGCAGCTGGTAGTGCTCCCGAATCGTTTTTTCCGTTACGCCCAACACAATGGCGCACTTGTTCTGCTTGACTTCCAGCAGACCGTCACGGGCAAGGATCTGAAAGGCCTCTCGCACCGGCGTGACCGACACGCCCAGTTCCTGTGCGGTGTTTTCCAGCGTGAGTTCTGCGCCCTCCGGGATGCTTTTTGAGATAATGGCTTTCCGCAAAGCGGAAGCTACCCGCTCGCGGGCAGGCAGCAGCTTAATGGGTTTCAATCCCAGCATATTGACTCCTTATCGTTAAAATCAGATGCAGCAGTTCTTCTTCATAGGCGTTCCATGCATCCAGCACATCAGGGGAGCCCTGACGGTCCAGCATCAGCAGGCGGGCAAGCCGGTCGTTCACCGGCGCAGGACGTGCGCTCACGGCAAAGGCAATGTAGGTCTCCTGGATGCTCTCCAGCAGCTTGCGATGCAGCGGATAGGGCAGGACGGTCCGCAGGGTACGGTGCTGCAGCATCTCGTCTCCTGCCAACATCGCATCCTGCGGCAGCGCACGCATAGCCTGCCGTTCCAACTGAGCCCCCAATGCCAGCATTTGGCGCAGTGTCTCTTCGGTCAAATCTGCCGCTTTTATCCGATTGTTGGGCAGGCGGATGATAAGACCCTGATATTCAAGGATCATCAAGGCCTCCCGCACCGGCATCCGGGAGACACCGAGACTCTCTGCCAGTTCATTCTGGGTCATTTCAGTGCCCGCCGGGATCTGCCCAGATAAAATGGCCTGCTGCAGGGCTTCCACCACACCGCCGTTTTTCTTCTGGATGCCGATATATTCCATAGAGCCCTCCGTGTAGATGTCTTTTTTATATTGTATCCAATTTTACAATAAAAAGCAAGACTTCCTTTATGACAAACAAAAATACCCGGCAGATTCTTTATGAAAAATCTGCCGGATATAGACCGGATGCCCTTGGGGTGTTCCATTCTGAAAAATTGCAGGGCAAATGCAAGCTGTGTTAACTGTTATGTAACCTTGTCAATCAATCTTCCATTCTTCCATGGTCGCAACCAAGCGAGAGATAATGCTCAATCTCCCCACCCAGCACAAGCTGTGCATACTCCAAGGGCTTATTGTACAGCAGCCAGTCCAGTTCTGCCCGCTGCGCCGGGGTGTTGCCGTATTCGTCCTCCACGGCGATGCAGTCGATGGCAAGGGTAGTGCCATCCTCGAACCGGGCTTCCACCCGGTTGGTGTCCATGTTATAGTGGCAGGAAAGCAGGTTGTTCATCAGAAAACCTCCATGTTCTTCACATTTGCTTCTTTTACTGTGGAAAGTTTCAGCTGTCCGTTTGCAGATCTATAAATCCGCTTTCTGATGCAGCCCTTTATAGGTCTACACTCATCCACCACACACCCGAATTTTATGTCAAACCCGAACAACGCTCTTTTTGCTCTGCACAAAATCCTGCATCGTTTGGCGTAAAATTGGCGTACGGCGTGGTTTTCATTGGAAATTCTCCAAAAGAAAAAGCCTGAAACTTCTCGGTACATCAAGAAGTTTCAGGCTTTTCTAATTGCAAATTGGAAATTTACTGCTCGATCGGCTTCATCGTGGGGACAGGTCAAGGAAGGCTCACAAATGGCTTTATTTCCCTTTATAAGCCTATCCACGCGGCTTCCTTTTTCCTGCTCCCGTACGTCACCCTACGCAACTCTCCACAACTTACCGGCAATTTGGTGTAAAAGTGGTGTAGTAGTTGGTGTAGTGGATTTCAGACCGAAATGCCCAGTTTGCCGTTCAGATTTGCAAAGGAATGGGCTTTGGCTTCCTTGGTGGCTTCCGCGTAAATCTCCATCGTGGTGCTGATGTCCCGGTGTCCCATGATGTCCTGAATGATCTTCAGGTTGGTCTCATTTTCACATAGCCGGGTGCAGAACGTGTGCCGGAGATTATGGCAAGAGAAGGGCGGCAGCAGCTGCGGTTCCCGCTTTTCCTTTTCGGCCTTTTCCAGTTCGGCTTCGTTGTATGCCACACTGATGCGCTTGATGGCGCGGTTGACCGTCTGCGGGTTCTGCGGCTGGCCGAAGCGATTCAGGAACACGAAGTCCGAGATTCCGTCGATCTCGTATTCGCACACCAGTTCCAGCTCCTGCTGGTTGGCGCGCTCCTGCTCCAGTGCCTTCCGCACTTCGGGCAAGATCGGAATTGCCCGCTTGCCTGCGACAGTCTTGGGTGTGGACATGGTGAAGTAGCAGCCGCCCACCTCGTGGTCATGGTACACCAGATTGTGCTGGATGGTGATAAAACCGCTCTCGAAGTCGATGTCGCTCCAGCACAGGCCAACCGTTTCCGAAATGCGGCATCCGGTGCCCAGCATGAAGGTGAACATCGGGAGCCAGTGCTGGAACTTCGGCGTTTTCTTGATGAAACTCAGGAATGCCTGCTGCTGGGGCAGGGTCAGAGCGTGGCGTTTGGGCGTTTCGTACTGGTGGGCGGCTTTTATAGCCGTCAGGACACCATCCGTGGGATTCACACGGATGTACTCATCGTCCACCGCCACCGCAAAGACCTGATGAAGAACATTCTGGATGGTTTCCAGCGTGTTCAACGCCATCTTGCCATTGCGGACGATGCCATTGTAGTAGCTGCGGATATCCGACTTGCGAATGTCCTTGAGCTTCATCATACCGATCTCATCCCGGACGAACCGATTGTACATATAAACGTAATTGGCGAAGGTATGCTCTTTCAAGCCCACCTTGTTCTTACGCCACAGTTCAAACAGGTCGTTCAGGGTCAGGCTGCACTCCGGGATGCGGATGCCCTCTGCCAAATCGTGCTGGATCTTCTCTTCCTTTTCGCGCAGCCCCTCCAAGGTTGCATCATAGATGGTATGGCGTTTCCCGTTTTTCGCAGTCCAACGGTACATATACAGCCCATCACTCTTGCGATAAACCTCGCCATCCTTCAAAACACGGCCTTTATTATCTTTACGTCTTTGCATATAAACTCTCCTTTTCATTCACAGAATGTTGAAAAGGAGCCTTACGCCATGAGTATACCATGACGCAAGACTCCCTGCAACATCAAACGGTCAAATTTTGAACCGCATCAGATCGAGAATGCCTTGTCCAGATATTCGTCCAGCTTACGGCGTTTGATAAGCCGTTTGGTTCCGTTCCAAAGGACGAACTTACATTCATCGCTATCGGTCATTGACCGCAGTTTATTGATACCGATCCCGGAGTAAGCCGCCGCTTCCTCCAGAGTCAGATTACTCTTTTGCCAAATCGGAACTTGTCGGGACTTAGTCCCTCCATCTTGCTGACGCAAGACCGTTCCGTTGCTTAAAGTCCCCACTGGGGACTTCATTGCTTCGCAAACGCAAACTTCTTTCACTTGCACCTCCATATCCTTGTAACCGGGTGTCGGGGCAGAAAGTGCCAGCTTCTGCCCCGAACGCTTCCCGATGAGGTTCAGATTTCCGAGTGCCCCTCCTGTGTGCGGGGTTGTGCCGATGGTTTGTTTTGCGCCTGTTCCGCCTGCAAGCGGTTCAGCAGTTGCAGAACAGAATCCCGTGCTTTCTCCTTGACCTGCTCCTTACCTTTCTGCCGAACTTCCGGCTTCAGCAGCTTCTCCTGCAAACGGGTGGCGGTGGTCTGCATGGTCTTGAGAAATTTGTCCAACACGGTGTCCAGATGCTTGGCGGTGTACTCCCGTGTGGATTTCGGAGCCTTTCTCTCCGGGGACAGAACCCACTTCTTCGTGTCCTCGATCATCCGCATATCTTCCTTCCGGGTCTCGGTGCGTACTACATCGGTCACGACCTCCACCGCTTTGTCATAGGCCGCAGCCGAAACTTCATCAATCAGAGTTTCCATGTCGTTGACCTTGAGGGTCAATTCGTTCAGCTTGCTCTGCTGGGCGGCAAGCTGCTCCTTTTGCTTGGCGAGGATGAAGTCCTGCTTTTCCAGATATTTGCGGTTGCCGTATTCCGCTTCTTCCTCCAATTCCAGCCCATGCCGCTTTGCAATCTCGAACAGCATCTTCCGGCAGGCGGCATCGAAGGTGATCTTTCGGTTGTTTCGGCGGCTGAGGGGCTTGTCCGGGTCGGGCAGGTCGAAGCCCAACGCTTCCAATGCCTTTTCCTGCTGGGGTGCCACCTCACCGTACCTGTTCTCGCAGTCGAACACATGACGCTCATGGATATGCGGGGTGCTTTCATCCAGATGCAATGCCCAGTCCAAAACATGAACGTGGTCGCCAAACTTGGCCTTGAACGCCTCGATGAACTCGGTGACGATATTCAGCAAGTCCTCTGCGGAGGCGTGTTCATCCAGCGTTCCCAGCTGATAGATGGTTTCTTCCGGGCAGGTCTTGCGGCTGGACAACAGGTCGGGAATGGAGCGGTTGCGCTCTGTGTGCCGGATCTTGGCGTTGCGCTCGTTCTGGCTTTCGATAAAGGTCGTGTACCGACTCTCGTAGAATTGCCGTTCCACATCCGAGAAGGTCGCCGCCAGATCATCTGGGTCGGGTGGAGCGAGAGCCGAGCGGAAGCCGTGGAAGCAGTCCCAGTAGATGTTGCCCTTGGCTCGTTCAGGGTCGATGTGCTCACTGTTGGCAAGGTTGAAACTGCGGTCATTGTGCTTTGGGTTATAGGTGCCGTGGGTTCCGGCTCGTCCGTTGTGTC